>Ga0247842_10001068_pt1 | contig 49155 bp, 55 predicted proteins | sample LaCruzMarch2015__3_FD_192411 | JGI IMG/M metagenome (GOLD analysis project Ga0247842, IMG submission 192411) | Freshwater microbial communities from meromictic Lake La Cruz, Castile-La Mancha, Spain - LaCruzMarch2015_19m | ecosystem: Environmental > Aquatic > Freshwater > Lake | place: Spain... | reverse complement strand
AAAAGTTTAAGAGATTGCTTCGCCTAAGCTCGCAATGACGTTTTTTGTGGCCAATCAACACCCCGCGGGCTGGTGACCACGGTATGGGTATGATGTAGAACTAATTTAAAATTTAGAATTTTCAATTTTTAATAAATATATATTGGGGTGGTATACCGGGGTCGGACCGGCAACCTCTGCTTTCACAGAGCAGCGCTCTAACCATTGAGCTAATACCACCACGTATAGTTTGCTAAAGCAAACTGACGTGGTAGGAACGTATAAATTTTTACTAAAATTCATTACGTTCCACCATGTTTTAAAAAGAGCTATCTTAAAAAACGAAAAACCGCCATCTTCTGGCGGTAATTTATGACACAATCAAATCCGCCAACGGTTAGTTAGCGTGATGATGAGCAATAGTCCTGAATTGATTGGTCATTGCTGTTATTTTAACACAAAATTTTTAATTATTTGACAATAAGTGTCAACTGCGCGGATAAGCTCGCTTTTTTTGATTTGTTCGTTGTCACTGTGGGCATATTTAATGTCACCCGGGCCGATAACAACTCCATTTTTTAAAATAGAAAGATCGGTGCCATATTTAACAATTCTATTATTTTTAATAAAAGATAATTCTTCTGGAATTTCGGAATAAACACTGGAGGCATCCAAGATTTTCTCTACCTTAAATTTAGAACCAATAGTGGACTTGATAATTTTTTGATAATCATTTTTATCCTGCGGATGAATTCTGAAGGAAAAAATGCAATCAGATTCAGCAGGGATTATATTGTCGGCGATACCACCGCTAATTATTACCAAACTCATGAGAGAATTCGGGTATAAGGGAATAGATTTTATTTTACCAATCGCCTCAATTAACTTATCAATAGCATTGATACCTTCTTCGGGGCGACTACTGTGAACGGCTTTGCCCTTAGCAATAATTTTTATGATCAAAATTCCAAAATGACCGTTAACAATATCCAGGGAAGTCGGCTCGCCGACAATAATAAAAGGGAGTTTTATCCCTGATTCTTTGATCTTTTTGGCTCCATCAAAGTCCCCTTCTTCACCAACAGTAAAAATCAAACCAAAATCAGAAAGACCGTCTTTTTTGCATTTAATTCCGGCGGTAATCATGGCAGAAACACATGATTTTGTATCACAGGATCCGCGGCCGTAGAGGTGAGTGGTGGTTTCTTTAAGAGGAAGATATGGAGAAACCGTATCTAAGTGGGCAGATAAATAAACCTTGGGGGTTCCGAGGGAGGCAATGACGTTAAATCTATCATCGGAAACAGGATTTTGGGCAGTTTTGAAACCGACGTTGGTCAATAAATCAAAAACTTCCCGGCACATATTTTGTTCATTACCGGTAAGTGAAGGAATAGAAACCAGCTTTTTTAAGAGGGAAACAACATCTTCTTGCATGGTAGTACAATTATACAGGTGAAAAGAGAAAAAATAATTATTTCTGTTTCAAGTGACATTGCGGGATTATTCGGAAGACCGGAAGAACTGGTTGAGGTTTACAGCGACTGCCGAAAGATTGTAAATTTTGGCTTGGAGGTAATTTGCTGGAGGAGAATTAACCGCCAATATTTTGAGAGAGTCAGAAAGCTTGGTATGCAGATTAACGGTCTGCACGGACCGGTAAATACAATTGAAGAATCGTTTCATGGTCCATGGCTTCATCAGTTAAAGGGAAAAGCTATTGATAGCCTGATGATCAGAAATTACAGACTTCGAGAACTGTCTTTGGTAAATCCTGCGGCTTATGTTTTGGTTCACCAAAGCCTTGTTAATTTACCTAAAGATTTTGAGGAAATGATAAAAATTGCCAGTGGATTTGATAAAAAGGCGGTATTGTTAGTGGAAAATTTAACACGAAGCGGCTCGATATATAAAACAATAGAAGATGTCCAGGAGTTAATTGAAAGAGGGGTAGGGGCCGGAGTAATGATTGATTTGGTTCACCTTGTTAAAGATATTGCCGGTTCCCATCAGAATATTTCCGTGGTGACAATAAATAAATATTGGCAGAAAGTACTGTCTGAAATTGAGAGGGTGGCCACTAAAATTAATGTTGTGGGCTTTCATATCCCTATCGGTTTGAATGGTTATGATTCACTACCAGTCGATGAAATGGAAAAGAAGCGCTGGACAGAATTTGCTGAAATTACAGCAAAATACACGTCAGTGAAGTTTAAAACAATTGAAAATCAACGGTCAGAACGCAGAATGCTATTCCCGATTTCTAAACAAGAAATGAAAATGCTACAGGAAAGAAACTATCGAATAATGTCGGATTTGGAACAAGCCGGAGTAATATAGTTATTGTTTTAATCGAACGGAAAGCTCGGTCTCTAACCTGGAAAATATTTTTTGACGAATTATTTGAGTATCAGATGATGATATCTGTTTGGTACGATCGAGGTATTCAATAGAAAGGGTCAAACTGTCTTTAAAGATATCTTTAAATTGAAGATTAATAATTTTATCGTCTGATTCCCTAATAACTGAAGCGATTTTTTGATAAGTAACTTTTGGGTTAATTATAAAAGTTAAATCTTCACGAATGGAATTGAAGGTAGTGAGAGGGATATATGTCTTTGCACGAGAAGAAGATTTAATAAGCTCTTCAAAATTTAGCTCTAAAGTCAGGATATTATTTGGATACTTGGTTATTTTTAAATCGGGAATATCGTTAATACCCATTTCCCTAAACAGACCTTCTGCATAACCTTTGAATTCTAAAAAGTTCAATCCCTTGGCAACTATACCTAAGGTCGTCGGTTGAAACGGGATGTCATTTTTGACAGGATGATAAGTGGCTGAAAGTTCGTATAGTTTAATAATAGAAGAGTGACTTTGATTTCTTTCTAATACCGAAATTAATTGCGGAATCAAAGAGGTACGAAGATGAGTCAACTCTTCACTTAACGGGTTTAAAATGGCAAGAGCGTTTGGACCGGCCTTTTGGGCGGTAGTGGCAGAGTAGGTATAGCATTCACTGAAGCCCATGAATTTCAGATAATTTCTGGCAGCGTCTTCCCAATAGAAACAAGGATTTTCCCGAGAGTTCGGGATTTCCCCTGTCGGCAATTTGCCTTTGAGATTATAGTAGCCATAAATTCTGATAACTTCTTCGGCAAGATCTTCAATAATATTAATATCGTCGTAACGCCAGGAAGGGACCAGGCATTTATCTCCATTTATTTTGAAACCAAGATCGGAAAGAGTTTGGTCAACAATACTTTTGTCGAGGTGGATACCGGCAACCGAATCAATACGAGGATAATCAATTTTGACTGATTTTTCCGGAAGTTCCTGATTGATAATACTAATCAGATTACTATCAACAGTGGCTCCGGCATATTTTTTTGCTAAATCAACAGCCTCCCAAAGAGCCGGAACTACACCACCATAGTCAATCCCTTTTTCGAAACGAAGAGCGGCATCAGTCCTATGCCCTAAAGTCATCGAGGCCTTACGGATTCTAATGGGATCATAAACCTGGACGAACAAAAGAACTCTTTTTGTGTTCTCGTCGACTTCACTGTTTTTGGCACCCATGATGCCACATAAATCAATCAGACGGCCAGTGCCGTCTTCGATAACAATAACTCCGGCAGGCAAAGTACGTTCAACACTATCAAGGGTGATGACTTTTTCCCCGACTTTTGACTCTCTGACGATCATGGTCTGCCCCAAAATTTTATCGTAATCAAAGGAATGCATGGGTTGCCCCTTGTCTAACATTAAATAGTTTGTGATATCAACAATATTGTTAATACCGCGGAAGCCCGACTCATCCAACCGCCTAATCATATCGGCGGGGCTGGGACCGATTGTAATATTATCTAAAACAATGGCATAGAAACACGGAACAAGAGAAGGCTCCTTAATATCAACTTTTAGGGTATATTTTGAGCTATTGATATCATGGCCAATTTCCGGATGACTTTTCCACGAACAATCAAAACCATGTTTTGGCAGAACAACTTTCAGCTCCCTGGCTACTCCTATTACAGATATGGCGTCGCAACGATTTGGGGTGATTTCCACGCTGTATAAGGTATCGCCACTTGCAGTCGGAGTGATTTTTTCAATACCAAAGGAGTGGAGAGAAAGGGCAGAGGCGATGTCTTTTGGAGTGGCATTAGTGTTGATGTAATCGCGGAGCCAGGAATCAAGAATAGTGATATCCATAGGTTAAAATTGTTCTAAAAATCTTAAATCATTATTAAAAAGATGGCGGATATCATCGATTTTTGTACCGGATTTCATGGCATAAGTACGCTCAACTCCCCAACCAAAAGCAAAACCGGAATAAATTTTGGGGTCGATTTTACCGGCAACTAAAACACTTGGATGAACCATACCGGCACCGCCTAATTCTACCCAACCACCCTTACAGAACTTACAACCCTGCCCTTGACAAAGACCACAATTTATATCGACTTCAAAACTGGGCTCGGTGAAACGAAAGTCATAAGGACGAAGACGGGTAATTCTATCCGGTCCAAAAAAGTTTTTAGCAAAATAGTCGAGAACTCCCTTAAGGTGAGAGATTGTGATATCTTTATCAACCAGTAAACCTTCGAATTGAAAGAAGGTTGTTAGATGAGTTAAGTCTTCCTGTCGACGGCCACAACGGGAAATATTTAGCATCCTGATGGGTAAATTTCCAGTTAACATTTCTCTGACCTGGCCATTTGAAGTATGTGGGGTAATTACCAATTTGCCGAATTCAGTATTTTCCGGAGCATCGATAAAAAATGTTTCCCAGCCATCACGGGCAGGATGAGTTTTAGGCATGTTTAAAGCTTCAAAGGCGAAATAATCCCAATCAATTTCAGGGTGACGAACACGAGTAAAACCGAGGGGTTTGAAAATTTCCGTGATTTCTCTAATAGCTTGGGTAATAAGATGAAGATGACCGACAGTTGGCAGCTTACCAGGAAGAGTTTTGTAAAAATCTTCAAGACTGTCTGTTTTTATATTTGACTCTTGAGGAAGAGCGGATAATTCGGTTTCAATTTGTTTCTTAAGACCATTGACGGCCTGACCAAATTGCTTTTTTTGATCGACAGGAAGAGCTGAAAATTCTTCGAATAATTTGGCTATTTCCCCGGTTTTACCAAGATATTTAACTCTGACGGATTCCAACTCTGATGAAGTTTTAGATGAAGCAAGACCGGTACGAAATTCGTTTAGGATAATATTGATGCTCTCTTGATCCATGACGTATTTTACTAGATTCAGACTGTTTTAGAAAGCGACATCTTCCGGCTCGGGAGGGAGATATTCTTCACCGGTATCTTCAGATGCCGGCTTTGTGGCTTTTAACCATTCCACATAATCGCAGCCGGTGGGTTTTTTTGCCACTTTATCCCAGCCTGAAGTGGAACACTTTTTCATTTTTTTGCCATTGGCGGTAGTATAAAGGATCAGTTTTTCGCCGCATTTGGGGCAATTTTCATCAAGAGGCTCACTGGTACCATTGATCCATTCAATGTAGTCACAACCGGTAGCTTTTTTGGCTTCCTTGTCCCAACCGCCCTTGGAACACTTTTTCATTTTTTTGCCAAAACGGGTGAGCTGTAAAACCAACGGAGCACCGCATTTGGGGCAATTTTCATCAAGAGGTTTTGGCTCAACCTCCATCCATTTTACATAATCACAACCGTCGGTCTTGTGAGTTTGAGAGTTCCACACTCCCGTGGAACAACGCTGAAGGCGACGACCGGTAGGAGTTTCGGTAACAGGACTTAGGGGAGCCCCACACTTGGGACAAGTGGTATTTTCTTGATTTGTCATAGTGATTAGAGATTATCACAGGCAATGTTAAAATGTCATATGAAAAAAATTTTTCCCAACAAGCTAAAAGCAGGTGATGAAATCAGAGTAATTGCTCCGGCGACGTCAATGACAGTATTAACAAAAGAGACCAGAGAGATTGCTAATAATCGATTATCATCAATGGGATTTAAGCTAAGTTTCGGAAAACATATAGAGGAATGTGATGATTTTGAATCTTCGTCAATTCAATCGAGGGTTGAGGACCTGCATGAGGCATTTGCCGATAAAAATGTTAAAGCAGTGTTAGCGGCAATCGGTGGGTTTAATTGCAATCAATTGTTGAAGTATATTGACTGGGAATTAATAATAAACAATCCTAAAATTATTTGTGGTTTTTCTGATATTACGGCATTAAATAATGCTTTTTTTGCGAAAACCGGGTTGGTAAATTATTCCGGATTATGTTATTCAAACTTTGGGCAAAAATTATATTTCGAATATAATCAGGAATATTTTGAAAAATGTGTGATTGAAGATAAGGCATTTGAAGTAAAACCCAGCAAAGAATGGACGGATGATAAATGGTATATGGATCAAGACAATAGAAGCCCGGTAAGCAATAATGGATGGTTAATAATTAATGAAGGGCAAGCCGAAGGAACAATATTGGGGTCTAACTTATGTACATTAAATCTATTACAGGGAACAGAATATATGCCGAGCCTGGAGGATTCAGTTTTGTTTTTGGAAGATGATCATGAATCACAAATCGTTAATTTTGACAGAGATTTACAGTCGTTAATCCATTTACCGGATTTTAATGCAGTTAAGGGAATAGTTTTAGGAAGATTTCAAAAAGCATCTAATGTTACTGATACCCTGTTGATAAAAATGATTAAGAATAAAAAGGAGCTAGAAAATATTCCTGTGGTGGCTAATGTTGATTTTGGCCATACAGATCCAAGGATAACTTTTCCGGTGGGAGGAACGGTAAAAATTGAAATTCATAAAGAAAATTCATCAATTATTATTTTGGAGCATTAAATGAAAGTAGTTAAAAAACCAACACTTAAAATTTTAACTCCGAGAAAAGAACTAATAGACCAGTTTTTAAGAATTGAAAGGTCCGGAAGGACTTGCTACCAATCTTTTACGGGACCGATTACTAAAGAAACGGCAACTAAATTTGTCAAAATGATTGTAAATTTAGGCCATGAAAGTGTAATAGAGCATTCATCGATGACGGTGGGGTTTTATGGAGTGTCGAGGGGTTTTACCCATGAAATGGTTCGACACCGATTGGCTTCATTTTCTCAAGAGTCAACAAGATATGTTGACTATGCAAAAGGAGAAGACAGCCCAAATCTTGACAGATTTCAGATGGAGATGGTTTTACCCCCGCATCAGAACAAAAAGCAAAAGATTGATTTGGGGGATGGACGAATAATGACTCCGGTAGAAATGGCACAAGAATTGGAGCTTTTGTATCGTTCTTTACGTAAGGCCGGGTGGCTACCAGAAGATGCCAGACAATTTTTACCGAACGGAGTAGTGGCTGATATAGTGGTGACAGCGAATTTTCGGGAGTGGAGGCATATTATGAAAATGCGAACACAGAAAGCGGCTCATTGGGAAATCAAACAGGTTATGAATGAACTTTTAGAAAAAGTAAAACAAATTGTCCCGATAATATTTGACGACTTTACCAAGTTGGGAGTTGACAGAAATGGACTGGCTTATTACGGTCTAACCAAAAACCTGCTCTGATTTTATACCCAGCCCTAAAGCGACACTGGTAAAGCGGTTGCTGTCGACGATTTTTTCAGGGCCGAATTTTTCTATGAGAATATTTTTGAAAATCGGTATTTTGGACGAACCACCGGTAACTAAAACTTTATCAATTTGAGAGGGGTTGAGACCGGCACCTTTTAGAGCTTCATTAAGACAAGCCTCGGTTTCAATTAATTCAGGTAAAATCATGACTTCGAATTCATTCCTCAATAATTCTTCCCTGATTGAAAAATCAGCGCAATTGAATTTAAACTGACATTGGTCGAGAGAAGAAAGCTTGATTTTTGCCTGATCTACACGGTGAAAAAAGTTATAACCATAATCATTAATGATCAGTTTTTTGAGGTTCTCGAGAGGTTTTTGATGGTCAGCATTAATAATATAATACTCGAGAGTTTCGAGATCTTTTACGTTTTTTAATAAAGTAATTTGGTACCAACTGGTGAGAGCGGATAAATAGTATCGGGGCATAGACATTTTTTTTGAGATAGTGACACCTTTACCAAAATATTTAAGTAGCTTATTTTCGACGATAATTGAATCCAGAAGATCTCCCCCAATCGGCCGACCGGAAACAGAAATAACCTCGTGTGAGGGAAAATTCATAATACAAACATCGAGAGTACCACCGCCAAAATCGAATACTAAAACGTTGGAGGCGGTATTAACATCAATACCATAGTTAAGAGCGGCGCCAACCGGTTCATATTCAAATTTAATATTTTTAAATCCTGATTTTTGAGCCACTTTTTGCATTCTCTCTAGGGCTAGCTTTTCTGTAGTGCTACCAACATAACGAACAGGCCGACCAAGAACAACCGAATTAAGCTGATTACCTAAAAGTTTCTCGGCTCTTTCTTTGATTTGGGAAAGAAGGATGGAGAGAAGGTCTTCCAGAGGAAAAAACTGACCAAAAATAGTCGACCCTTTAAATGATTCTTTTGCCAAAACCGACTTCAATGACTGCAAGAGACGGCCGCGACCGCTAACATCAACTTCGGCAATTTCGGGAACTAAGATCACTTTTCCGACCCCCGAGGCGGTTGATGGGCCAAAGGTCTTTATTTTGCGGCCGGTATCAACAAGCTGTGGTGCTTTGGCGGGAATGTTTTTGACATCCCAAAGATAGCGATTGATTGCCTTGCGCCCAATTTCCCGACCGCCGTCAGGATTAAGATAAATTAGAGATTTTAGAATTTTTGGATTTTTGTTGGCGGGATCAACGTCTAAAGCGATGGGTATACCGTTTTTTGAGACGGCAACAGTTGAATTGGTGGTACCGAAATCGATACCACAAAAGTCGGTAATTTTTGCCATTTATTTTTTTTCTTCTATTTCGATCAAACTATCTATGGCGGTATCAATTTCCTGATTGTATTCGTCTTTCATGGAATTCAGATTATCAACAACGAGCCCGAGAATATATTTTTTGACAGCCAAAGCTTGCTCGTTGGTTAATCCGATTTCTTTTGTGAATTCGTCGATGTTTTTTGACATAGGTGCCTTTGGCTTCTAGTATACAAGTTCGTGGCTATTTTTCCAAGAATCAGGAAAAAGACGTATTTCTGATGTATAATAACAAGTATTTTAACTTATGCTTGAAATAAAGAATGAGGGCATTGTACTGGAGCCCAGCAAATTAGCTTTTGAAGCGGAAGGAGTTTTGAACCCTGCCTGTGTTGAGAAAGACGGGATAATTCATATGTTTTATCGGGCGGTGGCTAAGGGAAATTTTTCGACTATCGGATATTGCCAAATAAAAGATACTAAAGTGGTTGAAAGATGGGATAAACCAATTTTGGTTCCGGAATTCGACTATGAAAAGGGGGGGGTGGAAGACCCGAGAATTACTCTACTGGACGGAACTTATTATATGCTTTATACGGCGTATGACGGCCAAAACGCTAGGATTGCTTATGCGACCAGTGTTGACTTGATGAACTGGAAAAAGATGGGGTTATTGTCGCCTTCGATAACATATGATTTGGCGGAAGATATTTTTAGAGATAGTGTGGCAAATAGACATAGATATTCATATTTTGAAAGAGTATTTAGGACCTTTAATGGTGATAATGTAATGCTCTGGGAAAAGGATTCGATGCTGTTTCCAAGAAAAATAAATGGTAGGTATGCATTAATACACAGAGTTATGCCCGGAATTCAATTATGCCTGTTTGATAGTTTTAGTGATTTAAATAATAAAAATTATTGGGTTGATTATCTTGAAAATTTAGAAGAGAATATAATTTTGGATCCGGAAGGAGAATTTGAAACTGCTTATATTGGTGGTGGTTGCCCTCCGATTGAAACAAAAAAAGGCTGGCTTTTAATTTATCATAGTGTGGATGTTGAAGATGGTAGAAAAAAATATCAAGCAGGAGCGGCGTTACTTGACTTAGATAATCCTCAAAAAATTATTGGGAGACTTCCGTCTCCCTTATTCTCGCCGGATAAAGATTGGGAAAAGAACGGAGTAGTTGATAATGTTGTTTTCCCTACCGGAATTGTCTTAAATAAAGATGGAAAAATGTGGATATATTATGGAGCTGCTGACAAGAAAATTGCGGCAAAATCAATGCATCTTGACGAGTTATTAAATGAATTAAAAGGAGAAACCGAATGAACGGTCAAAGAGGTATAACAAAAAATAGAAAACCGATTAGGGTAATTTATGTGTCAACATATATTCCCCAAAAATGCGGAATAGCAACGTTTACAAAAGATGTTACCAGTGCAATAAATTTGCTTAATCCCCATGCTTTGGCAGAAATTATGGCGGTAGTTAAAGAGGATGAAGATCCTGATTTTCCCTGGGAAGTAAAGTTTAAGATCAGAAAAAATGATTTAAACACGTATTTGCAGGCAGCTGATTATATTAATAAATCCTGTTGCGACGTAGTAATGATTGAACATGAATTTGGTATTTTTGGTGGTAAATGTGGAGAATATATCATTCCATTTATTGAAACTATAAAAAAACCGGTAATAGCTACCTGCCATACTATTCACGAAGATCCGAATGGTGATTATGGAAGCCAATTAAGGAGAATGGGGCATACACTTGACGGATTAACAGTAATGATGGAACAAAGTAAGGAAAAATTAGTTAAAGAATATGGCCTTGATAGGAAAACGATAGCGGTAATTCCCCACGGAACTCCAGACATACCGTTTAGTACTTCTGAAAAATATAAAAAGGAGAAAGATTTAGCCGGAAGGTTTGTTTTAGGAAATGTTAATTTATTATCAGAAAATAAAGGCCTGGAATATACAATTGAGGCAATGGCAGAAATTGCTAAGACAATACCTGAAGTTCTCTATATGATTATCGGACAAACTCATCCCGGAATACTTGAAAAAGAGGGAGAAAAATATAGAAATTTTTTAAAGAAAAGGATAAAAGAATTGGGTGTCAGCAGAAATGTCAGATTTATTAATAAATATGTATCCTTAGAGAATTTAGTGGCTTGGTTAAAGGCAATGGATGTTTATATAACACCATATCTTGACCCTCAACAATCGTCTTCAGGAGCACTAGCTTATGCGGTAGGTGCCGGCAAACCATGTATATCATCCCCTTATCGGTATGCCAAAGAAGTTTTGGGGGACGGGAGAGGAATTATAGTTCCATTTAGAGACAGCCAGGCGATTGCGAAGTCGGTAGTAGAGTTATGGAAGAACTCGGACAAGAGAAAAGCGATACAAGAAAGAGCTTATGATTATGGAAGATTTATGACCTGGTCGAGCGTGGCTTTACAACATTTGGATATGTTTGAAACAGTAATCAGAAAGTATAAAAAAACATGCAAGAGTTAGTAAAGGTGAAACAATTAACAAGCAGTTTCGGGATTTATCAACATGGAGATTTGGGAAGGCCGGATCCAAAATTTGGTTATGCTCTAGAAGATCAAGCTAGAGCGCTTTTGGTGGCGGAAGAATTTAGTGAAAAAGAATTAGCTGATATTTATTTTAATTTTTTGATTAATTCGTTAGGGGAAAATGGAAAAATTTATCAATTTTTTTACGATAAGGATGGAGGGATTTCTCCGGACAAGGAAAGAGAATGTAGTGACGATGCCTTGGGAATGACAGCTTGGGCGTTATTGAAAACAAAAAAAGAACATTCTAATAAAGAAAAGATTGTAGAGTTGATTTATAAAAAAATTGAAAAAAGTGAACACCTTCGGGCGAGCGCTTATTTGTTGTTGGGTTTAACTGATAAGAGTAATTCACAACTTGAAGATAAACTGATCAAGAAAATTTTGACGGCTTATAGGGAAAGTGGCGGCTGGAAATGGTTTGAAGATTGTTTGGTTTATGGAAATGCTTTATTGCCCTGGGCTTTATGGAAAAGAGGAAGGATTAGAAAGGATAAAGAATCCCTAGGAATTGCGGAAAAAACAACACATTTTTTATTGGAAAAATGTCAAGATAAAGGATTGCCTTTGCCAATAGGGTGTAATGGCTGGCATGCTAAAGGAGGAATTATTAATAAATACGATCAACAACCGGTTGATGTGGCTTATATGATTTGTTGCCTTGAAGAGGCTTATTTAGCAACCAATGATAAATATTATTTAGACCAAGCAACAAACTGGTGGGGTTGGTTTTGGGGAAAAAATACCAGAGGCGTAAGAGTAATTGATGAAAATGGCGCTTGTTTTGATGCAGTAACTGAAAAAGAAGAAAAAGTTAATTTGAATCAGGGAGCGGAATCCAACATTTGCTTTTTAATGGCTTATTTGACAGCAAAAAGATTAGGACTGGCCAAGTGATTGATACTCGGCATTAAGATGATCTAGGTTCCCTTGAAGATTACCAAGTAGTGACTGTGTCATTGGGTGTTCGTGATGATTCGGATCCATGGCAAATTTAGCAAGATACATAGATCCAAAGACAGCGACTGAATAAGCAACCCTGTATCGGGTTTCGAGATCATCAAAACAGTCTGATTTTACAATAGAAGATAGTATTTGTTTCTGTTTTTCCGGATCTACCCAACAACGTCCGTATAGATTACTTAAATCAGTAAGTTGTGCCAAAAACCAGTTGTGAGTGACGGCAGCAGTTTCCCAATCAATCAAGACAACTTCGCCATTATGCTTGAAAAACATATTGTTAAGGTCGGCGTCTCCGTGAGAAAGAAATTCATGAGTGTCATCTTGCCCTGCGGGTATTAGTGTTTCCAGATATCTCTGGGCAGTGTCAATAATTTGATGGAGATTAGATATTCCGTCTTTTTTGTCCGGCGTGGTTTGACAAAGGTGAGCGACAATTTCCGAATTATCAGAACCAAAGACCTTTTCGTTTTCATCCTGCCAAACAGTACTAAAGGATTCTGAATCAGCATTTCTTTCGTGTTGACGCTCAAGCATTGAGGTGTCAAGACCACCGGGAATAGTTTTTTGATACAAAGAGAGAATAGCCCCGGTGGCTTGGGCGGCAACTTCAACCGGTGCAGAAGCATGCATTTCCTTACCCATATAGGCAATACCATCCTTTGGACTAAGTGCTTCGAGCTGAATTAAAAAATATTTATCCTTTACCGGAGTAATCGGAGTAAGACACTTAACGGCTGGAATTCCCAATTCTTGTGCATGCTGAGCGATAAACGACTCCCTACCCAGATTGCGGACAAGATCCGGTTTTCCTGATTTAGTAATTTTTACAAAACCGATTTCAACAGGAATTCCTGATTCCTGGTTGAGGTCGCCATTGATAAGACAACAATACCGTTGGTCTTTAAATAAAAAGGCTTCTGCTCCTTTAATTGGCCTGTAAAGATTTTCCGATTTCACACCCACGGCGCTTGCTACATCGGAATAAAATTCCGTGACAACCTGCTGGCGTGTTATATCTTCCTTCTCACCTTGCAACATATTAGTGATTGATATTTTGCCACCCTTTTAAATATAGGTGGTATAAATTTAGTTCTTCCGGCGAAGACGGTGTTGGGGGAACGATACCCTTGGAAAGGTATTCTTCGACAATGGTTTTTCTAAATTCTTCGATAGTTAGAGGTTGGTTTTGGTCAGACATTGGTTTGAGTAATTAAATCTAAGAATTTTTGGGCGATGACTTTGGGAGAAAAATTAGTATGGGCGTGTTTAATAGCGTTTTGGCTCATCTGACAACGCAAATTTGTATCGGTAATAAGAGAATGAAGGCATTGGGATAAATCATTGATATCAGCTTTTACAAAATTAGTTTCGGTAAAATCTCGTTTGGCATGAAATCCGGTTTGGCCATGAACTACAGTCTCCTGAGTGGCGGTGGTAGCCAGAGAAATCACCGGTTTGGCACACATCTGAGCCTCGACATGAGGTAACCCAAATCCTTCAATTCGAGATGGAGCGGCATAAATATTGCAAATATTCATGAGGGCTCTCATATAAACTTGAGAATATTCGGCAGAAATATATCGAACACGATTAATAATACCGACCTTTTGGGCAAGATCGAGCTCTTCGATCGATCTTTTGAAAACAACCGATCCCGGCCAGCTTTTAATTATGTAAATCCAAGGAATTTTTGGATCAAGTTTACCCAGGGCTTGTATGACTTCTTGGGCACCTTTTTTTGTGGCATCACCGCCAGTGGTATAAACAACCGGAATTTGTTCTTGGTGTATTTTTACCAGATTCCACTGATTGAGAGACCGATTATTAGCAATAGGAATGGTGGAATATTCTAAAAACGGCTGGAGATCTTTTTCTTCCATGGGAAACCAAAGATCCGGATCAACAGCCTCCTGAATAACATGGATGATATTTTCCTGGATACCGCTTTTTACAAGTTTTTCCTGACAATGATGACTAGGAGTAGTTATTAAACCAAAATCATTATATTCACTGATAAATTTATCAATACGATCTTCATCAAGAACTATCCATGGCAAACAGGGAAATCCAAGTGATTTTGGAGTTTTTACAAATAAGTCAAACTCTGTCCAATTACCAACACCAATAACAAAATCCGGTTTATAGTCTTGCAGTTTTGAAGATAACTCTGAACAATTATTGGCTTTAAAAACTTCATTTTGAATATTTAAAAGTGTAAAACCTTTGGCTAACGCTTCAGCTTGATTGACATAACTATATGCCAAATAAGCGGGGACAGTTAAAAGGATCTTCATGACTGATTATTTAATCTCTAAAACTTTTAGATACTGCGATTCGGCATAGCCCCACTCGAGAGTGGCGGTGACGGAAACATGATTGCCAATGTTTGAAGCAATTTGATTTTGTAAATCTGGGGTGTCCCCTATCAAAACCAGAGAAGTTTCCAGGGTATCCTCACCACGGGCGCTTAATTTGTTTAAATATGGCTCGTCAAGGCGGAGGGCATAATCATAGCTAATATCCGGGGCCGGACGGGTCATTGATTCAATAATCCCGGTGAAGGTTAATGTTTGAAGGGCCGGAACGGACTCTGTTTGGGAAACATAAACTTGCCTGGCCTGAAAAACATCGGGCAAAATTATTACTAAGGAAAGCATAAGAACGACAGCCGAAAGAATGACCATAAAGCTATAAACATCTTTACCGGGTAATGGCTTCATGTCTTATGATAGCATGCCGTAAGGTATAGTATTATTAATCATGATTAAAAAAACAAAAATAATTGCGACTATTGGGCCGGCGTCGGAAAGCCAAGAAATAATCGATAAATTGATTTTGGCAGGAACTAATCTTTTCAGATTTAATATAAAACACAACACAGTTGAATGGCACCAAAAAACCGTTGATCTGGTGATCGAAAGATCAAAACAGCTTGGGAAAATTGTAGGGATAATTGTTGATGTTCCAAAGCCGGAAATGGCAACGGTAATTAATAATGCTGATTTTATTGCCCAATCATATGTAAAAAATGCTGATGAAGTCACGGCTTTAAGAAAATTATTGGACGACAAGGGAATCGGGGCAAAAATTATTGCCAAAATTGAAAATAGTGATGCAATAAAAAATCTTTCAGAAATTGCTGAAGTGTGCGACGCTATTATGATTGCCAGAGGAGATTTGGGAATTGAAGTGCCGATTGAACAATTGGCTTTTTGGCAAAAGACAATCATTAACTGGTGCCGAAGTAAAAATAAACCGGTGATTGTGGCGACAGAGATGTTGCAATCGATGGTAAAAAACCCGACACCAACCAGGGCGGAAGCGACAGACGTAGCTAATGCAGTTTTTGACGGAACTGATGCAATAATGTTGTCGGAAGAATCGGCAATCGGAAAATATCCGGTAGAGACAGTGGAACAAATGGTAAAAATTTGCGTGTTTTGTGAAGGCAGAATGGAAATCAAAAAAGTGGTTAAACTATCAAAAAGCCCGACAGAAATATTGGTGGCGGCGGCGTCAATGATTGTGGAAAAGTCTGAAGAATTGCCGATTAAGGCAGTGGTAGTTTTTAGCCAGTCGGGAAATACGGTCAGAGTATTGTCGAGCAACAGGCTAAAGACTCCGATCGTGGCAATTACCGATAATCAGGAAATTTTGCAACTTTTGAGTTTATCTTTTGGAGTGGTCCCCTATTATAAAAAATTTGAGAATACCCAGTTTAAAATTGAAGACCCGGTGTTCAATGAATTGGTTGGAAAAAATATTTTAACGAAGGGCGAATCGATTTTGGTTATTCACGGAAACAATTGGCTAAGTGCCGGCTCGACTTCTGATATCAGCCTAAAAACTCTTTAATTTTTGTAAAGAGATTTAATCTGAAAAAGAACATAGAAGGAGATTAAGGCGCTGACTAGCCCGTTGATGATAGCACCGCTTAAAAGTGAATAGACAAGACCAACCAGACTGGCATAAAACATCAATCTCCAGGCAGATTTTGCTCTTTTGAAAAGACCGGGCAAGGCAATAATTTGCAAGGCGATTTGGCCAATCATGAAAATAGTGCTAATAGAAAAATTAAATCCAGGTCTTAACCCTCCCATGTAGGCATAAGGCATAAAGGCGGAACCAAAACCAAGAATTGCGATTAATGCCGGAATCATAAGAACCATCATGACAACGGAAATATAAGGACCGTATTTGACAATGAATTCTTTGATATTCTCCGGTAAAGAGGGAGCTTTCTGGACTAAATAAAGGTCTAAAAATTCCTCAACTTTGGCAACGGATAATTGATCACCTGGTTTGTTGTTTGTGGCTGTATCTGTCATTTGATTAATTAAAACATTAACTAATCAGCATTACAACTGCTTGGATTTTTCGGCCATGATGTTGTTTACCCGAAGAAGGCTGTCAAAGGTGCCGGCATCTTCCCATAGACTATCAAAAACATTTACTTTAATTTCACCATTCTTTAGGTAAATATTATTTATATCAGTAATTTCTATTTCTCCCCGGGCAGAAGGTTTTAAATTTTCGGCATAATTAATCACCCGATTATCATAGGTATATAGACCAACTACTGCATAATTGCTTTTTGGTACTTGCGGCTTTTCTTCTAAGGAAACGGCTTTCATTCCGGAATCAAACTCAACAACACCAAAGCGTTCCGGATCTTCCACTTTTTTGGCAAAGACCATGGCCCCGGCTTTAAATTCCGAAATTTCCTGAGAAAAATCCTGATCAAAAATGTTATCACCTAAAATCATAGTCACATTATCTTTACCAATAAAGTTTTTCCCTATAATAAAGGCATCGGCTAAACCCCGGGGTTCTTTTTGAACAGCATAACTAAAATGAGCACCGAACTCACTACCGTTGCCTAGTAAATTTAAAAATTGACCGGAATAATCTGGGGCGATAATAATTAAAATATCTTTTATCCCGGCTTTAATTAAAGTCTCTATCGGATAAAAAATCATGGGCTTGTTGTAGACCGGTAATAGTTGTTTTGAAGTAATCAGAGTAAGTGGACGAAGACGGGTGGCTTTGCCACCGGCAAGAACAATTCCTTTCATAATTTAAATCCCTCTCCCCTTCGGGGCTTCTCCCTTTGAAGAAAGGGAGATAAAGAGGTTTTTTGTTTTAATTAATAATTTTTATTTTTTCCAAATAAATTTGTTATATACCAGCCAATTGAGAGGGATGGTTAAGCCGAAGATGGCGATTATTTGATAAAGGAACAACTTATCCCCAAAAACCGTGGTGAGAATGGCAATAACAACTGACGGAATAATAATTCCGGTGACGACAGAAGAGAGATTAAAGGTAATAAATTTGGATATCAATTGGTTGAAACTAGTAATTTTCTCCTTGGAAAAAGTCCACAGATTGTTCCAGGTAAAGTTTGAAACTATGGCGATTTCTGCGGCCAGAGCATTACTTAAACCATTAATAAAACTGACATTTGAGGTGGGGCGAAGCATGGCAGATTTAAACAACCTGGCACCGACGGTATTAATAATAAAACCAAAACCGCCGACTAAACCAAATTTTAGAAATTTTTGGGTAAATTCGTCGCGCCAACGCAAAAGAATGGCAACGCGGAGAATGTCTTTGGCTGTTTTGGGTTCGATTTTTGATTCACCGGCGTTTCTGACATTAAATTGAAGTGGAATTTCCTTAAATTTGGCACCCATTTTAAGGGTTTCAAAGAGAAGCTGAAGTTTATAGCCAAAACTTCTGGTTAAAAGATGACTGTAATCCATATCCATTTTGTCGATAAAACCTTTGACACGGGTTATTTTGAGACCGGTGGTTGGATCGGTGACTTTAAAAAAATTTTTGAAGGGGAAAAACATAATGAAGCGAGCGGCAAAACCACCAACTTCGCTAAAAAATACCCGTTTGAACCCCCAACCTTTTGGATTTGAACCGCCTTCAATTTTCCGCGAACCAATGACATGATCGTAACCATCTTCCATAGCTTTTAACATGACAGGAATCGTTTCCGGCGGATGTTGAAAATCACTGTCAAACTCAAAGACAAAGTCGGCGTTTAGTTTTTCCATGGCATATTTGAAACCTTTAATATAAGCGGCGCCGATGCCGTCTTTGCTGGTTTCGGTATAAAGATAAACTTCCGAATATTTTTGAGCCATTTTTTCAACGACTTTGCCAGTGCCATCGGGTGAATTTCCATCAACAACCAAAATCTTCATGGACCACTTTTTGTCGATTCCGGGAAAGGTTTTTGTATTTAGATATTCGATCATTTTGCCGATATTGTCGGCTTCATTATATGTAGGGATAACAATAACAGCTGTTTGGGTTTGTTTTGGCATAAAGAAAGTATAACAAAATTTAAACCCCTCAGTCTTTCAGACAGCTCCCCTTGACAAGGGAGCTTTAGTCACGTCATTGCGAGCGTAGCGTGGCAATCTTCACAAGATTGCTCCTGCCTGCCGGCAGGCAGGCTTAATCCCTCCCCTCCAGAGGCGGGCAGGCTTTGAGGAAAGGAGGGATATTAGGCAAAAAAAGTAAAATAAGTTAAAATATACCCATATGAAAATTGATGTGGTGACATTGTTTCCAAAGATGTTTGAATCCCCTTTTGCGGAAAGCATGATAAAAAGGGCGATGGATAAGAAAATTCTGGAATTAAATTTACATGATATGAGGAAATGGGCGTGGAATGATTACGGAGCGGTAGACGACAAGCCGTTTGGCGGAGACGTAGGAATGCTGATAAGGGCGAATGTGATAAACAATGCTCTAACAAGTATTAAGTCGAAAGTCTTAAAGTCTAAAAGTCTAAAAGTTATTTTGACGTCGGCGAGGGGAAAGAGATTTACACAAAAAAAAGCGGAGGATTGGTCGAAACTTGATAATTTAGTAATTGTCTGCGGGCATTATGAAGGATTTGACCAAAGAATCGGTGATTATTTGGTTGACGAGGAAGTGTCGATCGGTGACTATGTTTTAACCGGCGGAGAAATACCGGCAATGGTGATGATTGATGCGGTAACCAGATTAATTCCCGGGGTATTGGGAAAAGATGAATCGAGTAAGGTTGAGAGCTTTTCAAAAAAAGAGGTCGGCGGAAAAATAAAAAGAGTAATTGAATATCCGCAATATACAAGACCACGGGATTTTATGGGACATTTGGTTCCTGAAGTGCTACTGTCCGGAGATCCGAAAAAAATTAAGGAATGGCAGGAGAAAACGAAACCCTAACCCTACCCTTTCCCTTGACAGGGCAAGGGTAATTATGTTTCTTAGTAAAGCAGAGTGCCGGAGATGAGGATGATGCCAAAGAGGGCGATGACTAAATATTCGATGACAATGGAAGCGTGAAGATCCCCCCTTTTGTAATGATGATATAAACTCCAAAGAAAATAAACTCCGGCGGCAGTGTAGATTACCCGACGTTGAGAATGGGGATCAAAACTAAAGAAATAAAAGGCAAAAACGGAAAGAATAAAGATAATAAGCAAAGAGATATATTCCCATGGTTTTTGCGAAATTTCTTTAAAGATCATAAATTAATTATATACTTTTAAAAAATTGTCCCTTGGCCGGAAAAAAGCATAAAGAGAAGAATAATGACCAGAAAGCCGATATGCCCGGCGGATGATCCGGTCATGCGCCGAGTTCCACTTCTTAAAGTGATTATGCCATCGATAAAAAGAACGCAAATAATAATAACGAACATAATACCTCCGACAATTTTACTGATAAGAAGAGGGTTGATTGGGTTCTGTGCCGGAGAGGCTGCTTCAACGCCGGCGATGTTTTCGACTACGACTTCCTGTGGAGCGTTTGCAGAAATTTCCGGCTCGTCAACAATAGCTTTTAGTGGAGTGCCAAAATGTTGAACAACAAGGGTGGTTTTAACTCCGCCAAGAATACCATTGACGACACCAACACCGATTTCTTTGTATTTAGTATGAATAATATTGTCCCGATGAGTGGGAGATTTCATCCAGGCTTTCATCATGGAGTCAGTATCGTAAAAATCTTTGGCTAAATTTTCCCCGGCAACCGAATACTGATATCCGGATTCCTTGAAGAAACTCCAGGGGTTTTTCCCGGAAGGTGAATTATGAGCCCAATAGTCATTTTGGAACATATCATTGGCTTTGGCGGTGGCGGATTGGGTTAAAAGAGGATTGTATTTAAGTGCCGGCAAACCGGATTTTAAACGCATTAAATTGGTTTGTTCAATCACTTTTTGGGCGGTAATTTCGGAAGAATATCCAAGAACCCCGGGCCTGGCAATGGTGATTGACTTAATAAACGATTGGTTAAGAAGATAGAGAGCAATAAAAATTCCTAAAAAACCCGGCTGAAGAAGCAGGGCGCGGTGGTTATTCTTTTCCTGCGGAATAATCAGCAATGATAAAATTCGATTCACAATATCAGTATAGGAGGAAAATAGATTAAAATCTACCTTTATCTGCCGGCAGGCAAGCTTAATCCCTCTCGGCTTCGCCGCTTCTCCCTTTGACAAGGGAGAGAGGAAGAAGAAAAGATAAAATTGAACCGATCCAAAAATAGCGACAGAAAATGTCGGTAATATAGCAACGATCTGACTTGAAAAATAGGATTTCGATGAGGAGTACGACAAGAGAAATACCAAATGCCAGAACAACTGACACGAGGTTTTTGTTGATTCTTAAAATAATAAGATTAAGCATACTGGCTAAAAGAAAAAGAATGGGCAGCCATTTTTTTTGATAATCAGTGGTTTTGCCGAGGAATTCGTCTGATTCTCCGGAAGGAGAATACTCTGCTTGCGTCTGTTCACCTAAAACTCCTGGCTGGAAACCAGAAGGGATTTCGGTTGGCGGAATAATTACTCCTCCGGACGGCCCACCCGATAATTCATTACTAAAGAGACCGGAGGTACAGCCATTGCCGGCACGAACTTTAAAATAGTAAGTTTTACCGGGGGATAAACTACCAACCGTGTAGGAAGTGGTACCCGGACCGCCGATGTTGGGATTGCCGTATTGATCTGCGCCAGAAGAAGTTCCGTAGGCGATGAGATAGTAGCTTATTGGCCCGGCGCCTTCGGACCAGTTTAGGGTAACACTGTTGGCTCCAGGAACAAGGGACAAGATGGTTGGGGCTCCGGCAGGAGCCGTGTCATTACAGACATTTGAATTATTGATTGTGGTGGCACCCTGGACTGAACCGGGAGAGGCGATGGTGGAAGTGAGAACCGGAGTTGAAGTTGGAGTAGGGGTGGGAGTGATTTCATTGAGACATTCAAAATTAAAATTTAGATCAAATTTTGTTTTAAGATTCTGATATTCATTGCCGGCGGCCTGATTAAAACTGGCGGTAAAAAGATACGGAGTTGAAACTCCACTGCCAAGATTCCCAAGGGGGTGAAAAGAAGAGTTGTACAACGATTCAAGACTGCCGGAATAATGGGTGGTAACTCCGGAAGTAACACTAATCATAATTTGCCTGGGCAGGATAGATGAAGGATCACTGGTGTTTTTGGCGGAAAAGTTAAGATCGCAAACTTCCAAACGGGCATTATTGACTACCAATTCTTTGGAGGTTAAAAAGCCCGGGTAGATGTTGGATTCGTTAAATAACGGAGAAGAACTGTCTTGAGAACAATCGACGGAGGTACAAGTGATGGTTTTATCAATAGCGTGAACCGAGGAAACGGAAAATAATAAAAATAATAAAATAAAAAATTTTTTCATCAGTAACTATTTGAATATTTTTGGTCAAATCTACCCCTGCCTGCCGGCAGGCAAGTTTAATCCCTCTCGGCTTCGCCGCTTCTCCCTTTGACAAGGGAGATCCTCTGGATAGTTCTAATAATAAATATTCCGATAAATATGCCTAGCAAATCGATAAAGGTGTCTCTGATACGGCCTTCGCGACCGGGAATAAATCTTTGGTGAATTTCATCTGTAATGGCATATAAGTAAGCAGTAGAGACTGCATATTTATATTTTTTGAAACCTACAAATAAAAGAATACTTAAAATGGCATATTCAATTAAATGAAAACTTTTCAAAATAACAAAGCGTTCATTGTAAGTGCCATGAATACCGGTGGTTTGCTGACCGGAGAAATAAAAAATTATGGCCATCCAAAGAAAAGACGGAAGAAAAAGAATGATTTTATTTTTGTTTAACATCTCTTATTTTAGAAATTATTAAGGGGGCGAGAAGCAAAACTCCACCGGCAGAAATTAAAATTATGGAAATAATATTTCCGGAAGATTTTGATTTTTTTATGGGGGTGATATTGGGAGCCAAATCATTTTCGTTGGAAGTACCAAGAACGGAATCTGATTCGACGGAAGTGGCTTCAGGAGGGTTAGTAGATAAAGGCTCCGGAGTGGGAATAAATTCTGTGGTTGGAGTTGGTTCCGGAATAGTTGGGGTGGGAGAAGGAACAAACTTGGTAATAGTAATATATTTTATTTCACTTTCAGTTTGATCTTTAATCTTAACTTTTACTTTGTATTGCCCGACTTCTTTGTCGGTTTTGGACCTAACAAAAAGCAATTGATTGATACTACCGCCTATGTCTGATTTAAACTTTGGCATGTTGTCCCAGTTACCACCATAGCCATACCAGGAAGTACCGCTTTGAGTTTCAAGACAATAATTATCATCGTTGATACCGCCATAAGCTTTAACATAATAATCGGTGTTGGGAGTGGCATTGTTGATAATAAATCTGATAGTAAAAGTGTTGCCTAAAGAGGCGGAAGAAGGAATATTGTCGATAGTGATGCTTATCGGGCCTGTGGTTGGGGTGGGGGTGGAGGTACTGGCAGGAACAGGAGTGGAGGTGGGAGTGTTGGTAGGAGTGGAAGTGTTGGCTGGGGCTGAAGTGTTTGAAGGAGTCGGGGTTTTGGTAGCAGTTGGAACTATAGTCGGGGTGGAAGTGTTTGATGGTACTGGAGTATTTGAGGGAGCAGGGGTGTTGGTAGGTAGAGGAGTGTTGGTAGGAGTGGAAGTAGGAGTAGGAATAAACTCGGTAATAGTAATGTATTTAATAATTTTGCTTTCGATTGCCGGATCTCTGATTTTGACTTTTACTTTGTATTGCCCGGTTTCTTTGTCGGTTTTAGATCGGACAGAAAGCAATTGACTAATGTTTCCATTGCTGTCGGATTTAAATTTTGGCATAAAGTCCCAGGCGCCACCGTAGCCATACCAGGAAGTTCCATTTTGGGTTTCAAGATAATAATTATCACTGATGCCACCATAGGCTTTAATATAATAATCGGTGTTGGGGGTGGCATTATTGACGATAAATCTAATAGAGAAAGTACTCCCCAATGAGGCAGAGGAAGGAAGAGAATCTATTTCGATACTTATTGGAGCTGTTGTTGGAGTGGGATTGGAAGTTGAAGTAGGAGTTTGAGCGGTGACAATTTTTGGAACAAAGAGAAGAAAAATGGTTAGTAAAAAGAGAATCACTCTTTTATCTTACTATGGTTTGAGGTCGAGGAGCTACAGGTACTTCTTCGCATGATGGGCGCCTTTCATACATGGGACAATACAATACATTAAGACCAGAAATGGGACGACCAGCACAAGTAGGAACGATAGCGGATCCATCATCAATGTCTACACGACTAGTGCAGGAAGTGCAGAGATTAGGGGAACGAGGAAGAAAGTCCGGACATTCTTCTCCGGAAAGTTTCTGGGCCATATAACCCTCATCACAATAATGCCTAACACCTGTGATGGGAATATTATCGTCGACGCCTCGAAAAGTAATATATTCATACAACCAATGATCACAGGAGACACAAGGGCCGAGTAATGTTGCCTTGTGGTCTATCTCATAACCATTTACTATTGCCATATGCCAGATTGTCTCATATTTTTACAATTTGGCAAGGGCGATGTCCAGTTTACGGAGAGTACTCTCTTTACCAAGAATTGGCAGACAATCAACAACCGGCGGAGTAAAAATAACACCACAGATAGCTACCCGAAAAACCATAAAAAACTGACCGGTATTCCAATTATTAGTTTTTATCATATCCATTATTTTTTCCTGCAGAACAGAAAAATCAAAAGTATCAATTTGTGCCAGTAAACTTTTTGCCTGATTAAGCATAGCTTTGGCCAAATCATTGGTGATATTTTTTTGCAATAAAAGACCCGGCTCGTATTGAACATCCTCAAATAAAAATTTGGTTTGTTCGGTAAGATCTATAAGTTTTACGATTCTTTCTTTGAGAATGGGGATTAAAGCAGTGATAGTTTTTGAATCAGCTTGGGGCAGATATTTTTTAAAGAGGACAAATAATTCTTCGTTTGATTTTTTCCTAATGTAATAACCATTAAAATAATCAAGTTTTTTGCGGTCGAAAATAGGCTGTTTTTTGTGAAGATGATCAAGAGAAAATTCAACGATAAACTCATCGAGGGTAAAAAATTCGCGGTTGTCACCCGGGTTCCAACCCAAAAGCATAAGAAAATTTAAAAGAGCTTCCGGTAAGTAGCCGTCATCCAGAAAACTTCTGGCAGAGACTGAACCATGACGTTTACTCATTTTACCTTTACCGCTTGGGTCCAAAAATACCGGTAAATGGGCAAAGAACGGTAATTCCCAATTAAAATAACGATAAAGTAAAACTTGTTTAGGGGCAGATGAAATCCACTCATCACCACGAATAACGTGGGTAATATTCATCAAGCGATCATCGATAACTACGGCAAAATGATAAGTAGGAATGCCATCCGATTTAATAAGAACCTGATCGTCGATTTCGTTAGTATTGATTTTAACCTCTCCCCTAATAACATCGTTAAAAACAATCACCTCATTGTCGGGAACTTTCATTCTGATGACATAGGGTGTTCCTTGCTTTAATTTTTCTTCAACTTCCTCTTTGGTTAAATTAAGACAATGACGGTCATATTTTGGAACTTTTTTTAAGGCTTTTTGAGTTTCCCTGACCTCTATAAGTCTTTCGGATGAGCAGAAACAGTAATATGCACGATTATTTTCTAGTAGCTCCTGAATATATTTTTTATAGATGTCTAATCTTTGAGTCTGAACATAGGGAGTGTAAGGACCACCGATATCTGGCCCTTCGTCCCAAGATAATCCGTAATCTTTGATAACATCTAAAATTCTTTGTTGAGCGCCGGCAACTAGTCTCTTTTGATCAGTATCTTCAATCCTAATAATAAACTGCCCATTATTTTTTTTAGCAAAAGCATAGTTATAAAGCAGGGTACGGATGTGACCAATATGATATTCTCCGGTAGGACTGGGGGCCATTCTGGTTCGAACCACCTTTGCATCTGTCATAAAAGTATTCTATCATCAAAAAATACCGACATTAATGTAAAATTAATTATGGCGTCACTGACATATACGGCTTATTATGCGAGAAAAATTATCAAATATGGCGGGGTTTTTGTGGGAGGATTGGCTATTTTGTGGATGGGAGCGGCGGCAGCGATAAAAGCGTACAGAGCGGCCAATCCACCAAAAATTGCTCCGGAGTGCCGATATGGCCCGCTGAAGAAAATTATTTTCCCGGAAAAACAATACCAAAAGAAAACTTTTGCCTTTGAATTTCCAAACGATTCTCCTCCTACATTTAAAGACAAGATGAAGGTGTATTTTATTTACCGGTCAAATAATGTGATATTAAATTTGGAAAGAGATAAAAGAGTGGCTCAAGCGCTGGGGTTTGTGGAAAAAGAAAGAGAAATTACCCCGGGAATCTATGGTTTTACAAACAGCACGACTAACCAAATACTGACAATGAATGTGCTGGATGGCAGTTTTAAACTGGAATATCCCTACCAGACTGATCAGATGCTTTTGACACCGGAAAATTTACCTAATAAAGCAAGTGCAATAGAAATTGCAAAAAGTTATTTATCGTCGGCTGACAAATTATCTACGGAAATCGAGGATGGAACGCAAAAAGTTACCTTTTGGAAAATATCCTATGACGGGCTTCAGTCGGTGAATTCACAATCGGATGCTAATGCTGTAAGAGTTGATTTTTCCAGAAAGAATTTGGATGATTACGAAATAGTATCATCGGTTCTAGGAAGCTCTCCGGTTTCTATTTTGATTTCCGGATCAACGGTCAGTAGCAAAAGAGTAATCGGAGTTAACTATAAGATGGTAAATATTGATCGGGAATCCTATTCTACTTATCCCATAAAAACTGTTCAGGAAGCGATGGCTGATCTTCGGGCGGGAAACTATTGGCCAATTTCTGATATTAGCCCTAGTAATGTATCGATTAAGAAAGTACGTTTGGCTTATTATGAACCGTTTACCTTGGCTCAATATTTACAACCGGTTTTTGTATTTGAGGGTAACGATAATTTTGTAGGGTATGTTCCGGCGATAACTGATCAGTGGCTGGAATAAAACCGTTCCACTGTTCGAGCCACATTTTTTAGGCACGAATTTTATCCACATAACACGTTACCCGGGAATGGACTCGAACTCTGATACACTGAAATAATGAAATTTTGGAGAAAGATATTGCCGGTTTTGTGGATCGTAGTATTTATGCATTTTCTAAAAGATATTACTCAGGATATTTTGCAGATTCCAACATTTTTGGATTGGTTTGGAAATATACAAGAAGATTTATCAGGGCTACCTCGTGTTGTTCAAGACTCTATCATTGCTTCGGGGTATTTATCATTTTTTGGAGAAATACTTTTGTTAATTGCTATTCCTATTGTCAGAAAAAGAAATAGTTTTTCAAAACTTGAGGCTTGGGTAATTGGCGTAGTTGTTTTTATGTTGATTTATTTTCCGGTTGTGACGTTCCTAGACCCAGGGACCATGAAATGAGACAAGTAGTTCTAAAATCGTTCCATTTAGCGAGCATTTTATTTTACGCACGAATTTTATCCATATAATTCATTAACCCAGAATGGACGCAAACTTTTGTATAATTTAGTCAATGGATATTGAAGAATTTAAGCAGGGAAGAGTTGAAGGCAGAAAATTATTATTAAACAAAATTATTGATACCTTTATATCTTTAGAACCATTCGCTATTCATCAATTTGGATCTGGTATAAAAGGATTTAAAGATGAATTTAGTGATATTGATATTTGGATTACTTTTAAAGATTCTGAGATTAAGACAGTATTAAAAAAGCTTAGTCAGATTTTCAAAAATATTGCTCCTGTATTAATAAAACACCATTCAAAATCATGGAATCCTATTGGTGGTAGTTCCAGTTCTATAATTCACAATACCGAGTTTGGTTTATTTGTAGTCGACTATTATATTTCCAAGTTTTCAGAAACAATTCTCCCCAAAGATTCCAAATTATTATTTGGCAATGACTCCATAAATAGAGGAACATGGAAATTAAATAAAGACGTTAATAATAAAATCCACGATTCACACACTCTTAAAAAAGATATTAATTTATTAATTGATCTAATATTTATTAGTGTCAAAGGTATAGTCAGAAAATGGAATAATGATGACTTTATAAATACTATTAAAACTGTCCATAAATCATTTCGGGAAAAATATCCAGGGGAAATTAAACGCCGGCATATTAGTTTAAATTTAAAAAGCAACTACAGACTTTTATCGGATATCTATAAAATTTCCAATAAAACCCAACACCGGGCAATAAATAAAATCAGAAAATATATTAACCAGGTGGATAGTTTGTATTTTAAAAAGTTCTAAAATTGTTCCATTTCCCGAGGAATGTGGTAATCTTTACATTTCAAACCCCTCAGTCCTTCGGACAGCTCCCCTTGACAAGGGAGCCTTTTACGCGCATCAATGGTTGGAGTAGGTGACATTTTTCCTGGCCCAATCAACAATTTGTCGGGTGTCGGAAAATCGATCATTACTGTCAGCGACAACACTGATTAAATAATGACCGTTAAGGTTTATTAACCCAACAAAACTACCGCCGGCTTCGGGAGTCCAACCGGTTTTTAGACCTTCAATTTCCGGTAATATTCCTAAAAGCTCGTTGGTAGAAACTAATTGATGTTTAATATTACCGCTGATATCCGTGACGGCAATTGTTTTGTTTTTAACAACTTCCCTGATAACCGGATTTTTAATAGCAATCCGGCCGATTTGGGCTAAATCATAGACACTGGAATAGTTGTCCGGACTGTCGATGCCGTCGTAGTTGGCGAAATGGGTGTTTTTGAGACCATATTTGCTGACGATTAAATTCATCTGATCCATAAAACCACTAATTCCCTGCTGGTGATGGGCGGCAAGGTTAAAAGCGGCATCGTTGGCGGAATAGACCAAAAGAGCAGTCACCAAAGATTTCACAGTAATTGTTTCCTCTGGTACTAAATTCATAATTTTACCGACATTATATTTTTCCCTGACAGTGATAAGTTCTTGTAAAGAATAAATATTGAGAGCGGTTAGGGCAGTGGCCAGCTTTGTGGTTGAGGCCGGATAAATCCTTTGGTTGGGATTTTTGGAAATAAGAATAGTGTTGGTGTCGTTGTCTAATAAAATATAACTGACGGCCGACAGAGGAAGCCCCGGCTGGGCGAGAACGGTTGGAACCGGCGGGGATTGGTATTGTTCGAGCTTGGTGACTGCCTGATCATCAGCCGCCTGAATTTTTGACCATGTTAGACGCCAACGAAGAAAAACCGACAAACACAAAAGATTGCCGATGATAAGCACTAATACAATAGCGGCAATCGGATGTTTCCTAATTTGCATAAACTCAAGGTTTCAATATTAACCCAACATCATCGAGTTGTTTTTTGTCAACTTCGCTTGGGGCGTTCATTAAAAGATCGACACCGTTGGAATTTAACGGAAAAGCGTAAACATCTCTAATGTTTGACTCGTCGAGTAAGATCATAAGGAGTCTGTCGAGGCCAATCGCCCACCCACCGTGCGGAGGGGCTCCAAAATGAAAGGCATTGTACATGCCTCCAAATTTTTTCAATATCTCTTCCCTTCCGTAGCCGATTTTTTCAAAAGCTTTTACCAAAGTTTCCGGTTCATGATTTCGGATTGATCCGGAGGCCAGCTCAAAACCATTTAAGGTTAAATCATATTGATATGATTCGATTTCCAAGGGTTCCATCGTTTCAAGGGCTTTTCTTCCGCCTTTGGGCATGGAAAACGGATTGTGGCCAAAATCCAATTTTCCCTCACTGTTTATTTCATAAAAAGGAAATCCCGTAACCCACAAAAATGATAATGTTTTTGAATCTCTTAGACCCAAAATATCTCCTAAGTGATTTCTTAGTGCGCCCAAGACCTTGTTGACGACAGGCAGTTCGTCGGCGATAAAAAGGATCAAATCACCCGATTTTGCCTTAAGATCAGTAATTAATGATCTCTGTAAATCCGGGCTAAAAAATCTGGAAACTCCAATATCTAAACCTGTTTCCGTGACTTTGGTGTAGGCCAAACCTTTGGCACCTTTTTCCTTGGCCATTGTTTCTAATTTTTCGATTTGGCTTTTTGAAAAGCTACCGCAATTGTCAGCAACAATACATTTGATAACTTTTGCGTTATTAAATACACCAAATTCACTTTTCCCTTTCAGTAAAGCAGTGACGTCTTGTAACTCTAACCCAAATCTAGTGTCAGGCTTATCACTGCCATATCTTTCCATAGCTTCCTTGTAAGTAATTCTTGGAAAAGGACAGGAAATTATTTTTTTATCCGGGGCAACTACTCCACAAGTATCCTTCATCAATCTTTCGGCGACATCAAAGATTTCGTCCATGGTGGGGAAACTCATTTCGATATCTATTTGATAAAAAACACCGGCATGACGATCGGCCCTGGGGTCTTCATCCCGTGCGCAGGGAGCGATTTGAAAATAACGATCGACTCCGGCAACCATTAGCAGCTGTTTAAACTGTTGTGGTGCTTGAGGTAAAACAAAAAATTTACCTTTATGAATTCTTGAAGGAACAATAAAATCTCTGGCGCCTTCCGGCGAGGTACTGGTCAGTAACGGAGTGATAACTTCAGTAAAACCATTGGCATCCATCCAGTTTCTCACGGCCAATATATACTTGTGTTTTTTTTGGATAATTCCACTTAACCTAGGCCTACGTAAATCAAGAAATCTGTATTTTAGCCTGGCAGATTCGTCAATTTCTGAACCATCAGTATCAAGAGGAAAAGGAACAACTTCACTTTGATTTAAGACATTAATTTTTTCGCATTTTATTTCTATATTTCCGGTTTCAATATTTTTATTAACAGCCTTTTGATCTCTGGTGCTAACTTCTCCCTCAATTTCAACTACCCATTCTTTGCCTAATTCTGTGGCAAGTTTGTGATTTTCTTCCGACTGTTCGCGGTTTACAACGACCTGAATTATCCCTGTCCAATCCCGGAGATCAATAAAAATTAACTGCCCATGATCTCTGATGTTACCAACCCAACCTTTTAGTAGGACTTTTTCTCCGACTTTTTGTATGCATTCTTTTATATGCGATCTTTTCATCATTTTATTTATACCTTAATAATATAAAAAAATCCCGCATTTGCGGGACTTGAAAATTCTTTGACCATTTTCGTGCTCCGCAAATACGACACACTTATTCCCATTTTACGGTTGGATTTCCGGAAGGTTCTAGTGAGTGATTAGCTTTTCTTCCCTCGGCTTGCCCGGTGTTGGCCGGACTTAAACGCCTTTATGAGAGTATTTTACTGCATTCAAGAGGAAAATTAAATAACTTATCGAGGTTTTATTGGGGTAAATACGTCCGGGGTGACTTGTCTATATCCCTCTAGTATATAACCTGCAAAATTACCAGCAGAATCAGAACGTGCCACTTCACGATGTTCGGGAAAAACGTCCATGTGTGCAAAAAGGGCGGCACGTGCTTGAGCCAGGGGAACTAAAGTCAAACTCTTGCAAGTATTACATACGACATAACTCTGACCGTCGGGAATTCTTGGGCCTTCTGGATCACTATGCATTAGCCGGAGTGTACATCACATAAATAAAAAATACAATATCGTGTAACTTATAAAACTTTAACAACCAAAATGTTGTATTAAACATATAATATTTTTATTGATTTATCTTTTCCTTTAAGATATTCGAAGAGAAGATCCTATTTGTCGGGCTTTTGATTTGTCTCAACCACATTTTTTATATCATTGGCGGTTCCTGTCTTATAGATTTTCATGTTGGATTATTTCCTTGACAATCAGCTGGGGGGAGGTGATGTTGTTCCAAGTATTTAAAGAAAGAGTAGTAATAATATCGACCTTGTCCCCGATTTTTAACTGATTATCGAGATGACCTTTTTTAAAAGCAACGGCATTGGTGGAAATATTTTCTTTTCGAGGAGTATCCGGATCATCAAATTTCAATTTTAAATGATTACCGGTACTACCGATTAACCTCTTCTCGGAAATGATAATATCTTTTAGTAAAAAGAAAGGTTCTGCATTACCAACCCCATAAGGTTCAAGTAGGGAAATAGCTTTTATATTTCCTTCGGAAACAGCTTCCAATTTCATTTCGGCATCAACTTCGATTGATGGCTGAAGGTCGACTCCTGATAGTTTTTGATTAATAATTTTAGTTAATTTCTTTTGTAAAGTTTTGATTTTCGAAGTAGAGACGGTAAAACCGGCGGCCAGAGTGTGGCCACCATAATCGAGAAAAATATCGCTTATTTCCGATAAGGTTTTGATGATATCCAACTCTTTGACGGAACGACAGGAACCTTTGGAAATTTCTTTTCCGACACTTATAACAATTGACGGCAAATAATATTTTTCCGTTAATTTACCGGCGATTAAGCCAATTACTCCCGGATGAAAATTAACATTGTCGGCGAAAATTAATTTATTTTTTGAAGGAACAAACTGTTTTTCGGCTAAATTCATGTGCTCCTGCTGTAATTCCTGACGATCTTTGTTGTAACCGTCTAATACTTGGGCATATTTTGAAGCCATTTGGGAATTGGGGCTACATAGCAGGCGGAGAGCATCCATGGGATTGGCCAACCTTCCGACAGCATTAATGCGTGGCCCAAGAATAAAGCCTAATTCATAAGCGGAAATAATATTTTGTTTTATTCCGCTTATTTCAATAAGTTTTTTAATGCCAAAAGACGGCTTTTCCCTTATCGCTTTTAGCCCATGAACAACAAAACTTCGATTGATACCGGTTAAAGGCAAGCAATCAGCAATAGTACCAAGAGCAACAAGACCTAAATCTGCCCGGGAGTCGAATTCACGGGCAAGAAAATAGGATAAGCCACAACCGGAAGCTTTTACCGAGTGAATTATGGCGTAAGAATCAGGAAGGGATGGCGGAGCGAAATGGTGATCAGTGATAATTAAGTCGATTTTTTTTGAAGATAATTTGTCGAATTCTTTTTTGGCGGAAATACCGTTGTCGACGGTAATTAGAAGATCAAAGTTTATATTTTTTTCTTTTTCAAAATCAAGAAAAGAACGAGCCTTAAAGCCATAACCGTCTTTTTCCCGATCAGGGACAAAAGGAGTGACCTTGGCGCCACATCTATTGAGAGCCTGCCAAAGAATGGCCGTAGCAGTGATGCCGTCGACATCATAATCGCCGTAAATAAGGATGTTTTGTTGATCTTTAATTGCTTTATTAATTCTGTCAACAGATTTATTAAAATGAGACTGCGATACCCCCAAGTCTGACACAGAAAAAACAGAAGGACTTAAAGGATGAAGAAAATCTTTTAAATCTTCCTTTTTAAAATGACGATTTTTAAGGAGAAGAGTTACCAGCTCCTGACGGGTAGTGTGACGGTCAATAGTCTGATTTGAAACTAGATTAATATTTAGAGATGGCATGGAATATGTAATTCTACACTCAAATTTGTTATAATAAACCCGGTTACGTTGGCAAGCCAGCTGACGAAGCTAGGGAGTAATTTCCTTGTTATTAGTAAAGCAAAAAGGAGTATTTAAAAAATACCATGGCAAAAAAATTATTTGTGGGGAACTTGTCTTTCACAATAGCTGACGAACAGCTTAGTGCAATCTTTTCTCCATTTGGCAACATAGTATCTGCTATTGTTGTTAAAGATAAATTTTCCGGCAGAAGCAAAGGATTCGGCTTTGTTGAATTTGAAACCGAAGAGGATGCACAAAAAGCTATGCAAGCTTTGGATGGAACCGATCAGGGTGGCCGCAATATGGCGGTTAAAGAGGCTTTACCTCGACCTGACAGACCAGTTGGAGCTCCTCCTCAAGCGTAATTGAGAAGATATAAAAAACCCCTCGGTTCAGCCGGGGGGTTTTTGGTTGAAAGGTAAAATCTACCCCTATCCCCTCCTTTGACGAAAGGAGGGGGAATATTTGTCATTGCGATGATGAATAGTTTTTAGGATAAAATACAGTATGGATTTTGAAATTCCTCTAAAAGTAAAAAAAATTATTGAAAAGTTTTCGGAGGCCGGAGCAGAAATTTATATAGTCGGAGGGGCAACCAGGGATTTGATTTTGGGAAGAGAGGTAAAAGATTGGGACTTTACAACTAATTTGACACCGGAGGAAATGAAGAAATTGTTTCCTAAAAATGGTTTTTGTAATAATGTTTTCGGGACTTTTTCGGTAGTCGGAAAAGATAAAGAAATTTTTGAAATTACAACTTTTCGAACTGAACAAGGATATTCTGACAGCCGGCACCCTGATCAGGTTTTATGGGGAAAAACTTTGGAGGAGGACTTACAGAGAAGAGATTTTACAATTAACGCGATGGCGCTGAAAACTAAGCCCTCTAAATCTCCCTTTGACAAGGGAGACTTAATAATTATTGATTTGTATAAGGGGCAGGAAGACTTGAAAAATGGGCTAATCAGGACGGTGGGAAATCCGAATGAAAGATTCGGAGAAGATGCCCTGCGGATGATGAGGGCGGTCCGGATTGCATCACAGATTGCTTTTACTATCGAAGATAATACTTTCGCATCAATGCAAAAAAATGCACCCTTAATTAACAAAATTGCCGGAGAAAGAGTAAGAGATGAATTGTTTAAAATTTTACTGTCCCCTGTTCCGGCTGACGGAATAAGATTATTAAAAAATACAGGATTACTTAAAGAAATAATTCCGGAACTACTAGAGGGGGTGGACTTTGCCCAGAAAGGGCATCATGTCCATGATGTCTGGAACCATAACCTGAAGACTTTGGAGCATTGCCAGAGTACTAGCCCCATTACCCGATTAGCATGCCTCTTGCATGACGTGGGGAAGCCAAAGGCGGCTAGAGGAGAGGGTGAGACGAGAACTTTTCATAACCATGAAGTAATAGGTTCGAGAATGGCGATGGAGATTGGAAAAAGATTGAGATTGTCAAACGATGAGCTAAATCAATTATTCAGACTGGTTAGGTGGCACATGTTTACAGTAACAGAGCTGCAGACAGATGCGGCAGTGAGAAGATTTATCAGAAATGTAACTTTGGAATATGTAGAAGAGATGATTGCTCTACGGAGAGGAGACCGATTAGGGTCGGGGGCTAAAGAAACCAGTTGGCGATGGGATAAATTCCGGGAAAGAATTATTGAGGTACAAAAACAACCTTTTTCGGTAAAGGATTTGAAAATTGACGGACATGATGTGATGGAAATATTGGGGATTCCGCCCGGGCCAAGAATCGGTGAGATATTGACATCAATTTTTGCCGAAGTTGAGATAAAACCGGAATTAAATGTAAGAGAGGTGCTGATGGAGAAGATTCGTTTGTTAAAACCCACCCTTTAATCAAAACCCCTCAGTTCCTCGGGAAACTCGGAACAGCTCCCATTGACAGGGGAGCTTTGAATTGAAACGACAAGTTCATACTATTTATTCTTGCTCTTTAGAAGTTTTTTGACCACTTTGTCAAAATCAGAAATATAGTGTTTATCCTGCTTTTTTTTGAAAACTTCGTATTCCTTTAAGGCTAGGGTCTCGGCCACTTCATGACTAATTTTCCCAGCATTGGTCAAAATCTCATATTCGCTAAACTTCAAAAAGACATTAAGTTTTTCTACCCAATCTTTCATGGTCATAGCTCGACCACGCGCCGCTTGTAACTCGGCATAATCCAAATACATATTTCCAATACTATTGAGATGAGCAAGCTCTTTTTTATCCAGGTAGTTTTTGGCGATTACAACGTCACTGGGCATAATTTTGCCTTCCGGTGATCGTCGCCAGGAAGTCAATCCCATTTTTTCTTTTTTATTGCTAACACGGTCCACAATAATTTCTGCCGCGGTTTTGCCGGTAATGGCAAAATGAAGTTTGTTTTGAACAGTCGCAAAAAACTGCTTGCTCTCATATGCCTGTGGCGAGTAATCGATTGCAGTGGCATAAATATCAGTGATCTTTTGGTAAATCATTCTTTCACTGGTACGGATATCCTTAATTTCTTCGTAGAGCTCGTCAAAATACCTCGCACTAAAACGGGAACCATACTTCATCCGATTGACATCCAGGACATAACCTTTGTGAATGTAGTTTTTCAAAATCTCCGTTGCCCACTGGCGAAACTGAGCGCCTCTTTCAGAACTGACACGATAGCCAACAGCAATAATCACCTCAAGACTATAGAAAGTAACCTTTCGGGAAACTTCTCTTTCTCCCTCTTTTTGAACTACCGAGAATTCCTCGATAGTTGACTTTTGATCAACCTCATTTTCCTGATAAATATTCTTTAAATGAAGCGAAATATTATCTATCGAGCAATCAAAAAGCTCTGCCATTTTCTTTTGGGTAAGCCAGATATTTTCTTCCGCGAACAAGACTTCAATATTTACCGAGCCATCAGGGGTTTGGTAAAAAGCTATTTGATTGTCTGGCAGTTTTTTAATCATGTGAGTCAAGACAAGTATAAAATATTTTTTATTTCTTTCTTTTCCAGAAAAGAACCAAGGGAATAGCGACGGCGGTGGAGGAATAGGTACCACAGATAACGCCGATTAACAGAGCCACGGAAAACCAACGGGTGGTGGAACCACCGAGAATTACCAGAGACAAAAGCATAAAGATAATAGTCATGGAGTTGTTGATGGAGCGGACAATAACCTCGGAAACTGCTTGGTTTGCCAGATTGACCCAATCGAGCTTGAAATTCTGACGCTTTAGCTCCCGAATACGATCAAAGGTAACGACGGTATCGTGAACAGAAGCAGAGAGAGTGGTTAAAAGGGCAGTAACAAAAAGCGAGTCTAATTCGGCGCCGAAGAAATGACCCAAAAGTGAAAAGCAGCCAATCAAAATAAAACTATCGTGAAGCATGGCTAAAATTGCTGATATTCCAAAGGAAAAATCATTAAAGCGACGACCAATAAAAATAAAGAGAGCTAAACAAGAAAGAATAATGGCGACAATAGTTTTTTGAAGTAATTCCTTGCCCAAAACCGGCCCGAGAGTTTCAAATCTTAAATCCGAAGTATCATTATCGATTTTTTTGATGGCTTCAGTTAAAGCTACTTTTTTTTCCTGATCGATATTGGCAAATTTTATAAGAAATGAATCACCAGTTTTATTAATTGAATTAATTGAAAGATCATTTGATTTGAAGACGTCCTCAATTTTTGATTGTTCCGTAATATTCGGAGTTTTTATCTCCCAAATGGTGCCACCGGCAAAATCGATTGAAGTTTTAAACCCCCATTTGGCAATAGAAAAAATTGACAAACCAATAAGAAGGGACGAGATCAGGTAAAAAAGTGGTCTAAATTTCATAATATTCATAGGATAGTCTGAAAGTCTAAAAGTCTAAAAGTCTAAAAGTCTAAAAGTCTGAAAGTCTAAAAGTCTAAAAGTCTGAAAGTCTAAAAGTCTAAAAGTCTGAAAGTCTAAAAGTCTAAAAGTCTGAAAGTCTGAAAGTCTGAAAGTCTGAAAGTCTAAAAGTCTAAAAGTCTGAAAGTTAATAAAATTATTTGTTGTCATTTCTTTTTGCAAGAACACGTAATAAATTTCTGGTGACAAAAACACCGGTAAACATTGAAGTGAAAATACCTAAAATTAAAGTAACAGCAAAACCCCTGACCATACCCGAAGTATTGAGAAAACTCCAATTGAAAGGGTTAAAAAGGATTAGACCGGTAATGATAGTACAGGTATTGGCGTCTTTGATAGAGTCCCAAGCACGGCCAAAACCTAATTCCATGGCAGTATTAAATAATTTTCCACGGCGTGTTTCTTCTTTAATTCTCTCAAAAATTAAAATGTTGCTATCAACGGCCATACCAACACTTAAGATAAAGCCGACAATTCCGGGGAAAGATAGAGTAATTGGAATCAGGCGATAGAGACTTAAAGTGATTAATCCGTAAATTATTAAACTTAAATCGGCAATAAATCCAAGATAGCCGTAATTACCGATCATAAACAGGGAGACGATGAGGAGACCGATTAAACCGGCTCTTATACCTTTATCAATTGATTCTTTACCAAGAGTAGCTCCAACTTGCGATTGTTGAATGAGTTTAATGGGCGCAGGAAGGGCACCGGCATTTAATTGGGCAGAGAGGGCTTTGGCAGATTTAATATCAAAACTACCGCTGATAACAGCGCGACCGTCTGCGATAACGGTTTGGACAGTAGGAAAAGTAATCGGATAGTCGTCAAGAAAAATGGCAATTCTTTTATTAAGATAATCCTTGGTGGCTTTTTCGAAAAGTTTGGCACCTTCGGCATTAAATTCGATGGCTACTTCCGGCTCGGAATTAGTTGAGTTGATTTCTACAGACGAGCGAACCAAATGAGAACCATTAAGACCAGTATCTTCTGAAAAAACATCATAAAAAGTAGCGGTAGCAGTGGCTTCGGGGGATAATTCCTTTTCTCCCATAAATTTTAGCTGGGCGGTTTGGCCAATTAAGCCAATTGCTTCGTCAATATTTGTCAAACCCGGCAAATCAACCGTAAGACGATTGTTTCCCCCTTTTGATGATATCTGAACATTGGCCTCGCTTATTCCGAAAATATTTACCCTTCTTTCAATATTGCCTTTTAGGGATTCAAGAGCAGAAGAAATTTCTTCTTTTTTAATTTTGGTGGTATCAATATCAAATATCAGAGAAGCACCTCCGGCTAAATCCAAGCCATATTTCAAATCAATATTTTTTTTGAAACTAAAACTACCTAATTTAAAATTGAGCTCGGGACGATAAAAAGTATGCTCCCAGTTTATACGGCCAAAATGAATTTTGACCGGTAAAGATGACGGCATGTTTAAAATTAAGCCAATAAAAGCCATACCGACAATGGTCCAAAAAATTTTGATAGTTTTAGGGTTGTTGTTCTTCATAAAAATTCAGACTTGTTTGTTTTTAATCTTTTGCTCCTGCTTTGTCAATCAGAGAAAGCTGACGGGGATGCCCGGAAAAAACGAAAGTGATTGACGATTTACTTTTATTTACTTTGACAATAACCGGATCGCCTTCTTTGATACCATAGTCTTTGATTAAGCCGGAGGGAACTGTGATGGCGAGACTATTCCCGGTTTTTATTACTTTTCTTAGTTTGCCCATTTAGGTATTTATAATATCCTGCGGACTGCCAATAACAACTACCGGACAATTCAGAAAAAAATCAATCAAAAAAGGATCCCTTTTTTGTCTTCTCATTTGAAACTCTGTTTTGCTCATGATCATGTAATTAATTTCCTGTTGGCGTTTTTGTTCTTCGGTTTTAATATGTTCCTCGACTTCTCTGACGGAAATGTCCCCGACTATAATTAAATCGATATCATCGGGTTTTTTTTCTCCACCGGAAATAAATTTATAACTGTATAACAATAGTTTAATTGAGCCGGAGCGGGAAATTTTTTCCGAAAGATTATAGCCTAGGCCAAAATTTTTCGTGGTGATCACCAATAAATCCAGATAAAGGGATGAACCGCTATTGGCCCAATAAAAAAGCCGGTTACCGCGCCATTCGGAAAGGACGATACCGGCAGATTTTAGATTTTCCAATTCGCGTCTGACGGAATTTATTTCTTCTTCTGCTAAACGAACAAGCTGGCGGACATAAAATATTTCTTTTGGCGAACTAAAGAAAATATTAATAAGCTTCAGCCTGGTTTGTGAGACAAGAAGATGCTTAAGACTATTGCAGACCTTCATAAGTTACTTTGGAATCTAATGGTAAAATCTCTACCCACACCTGACCGGGAACAAAGCTGACTTCTTTGCCGGTTTTGTCTTTGTAAATAGTCCTTGAAGTGCGGCTGGCTTTTGACCAAATGATTTCGGTAACATTGCCATTTTGGAAGAGATAGCCGGTTCCGGTGCCGATAACGGCATATAAATTATGGCCATGTTCATCGATGGAACGGGTTTCTTTAACATTTTGAACAATGATATTTTTTGTGGCAAGAGCCTCTTCGGTGTTGAAATCTACATGAGGGGCACCGCCGTTTTCCCGAAGATAGAGATTTGTATTTTTGTTGTAAGTCCAAACTACAGAATAGCCTTTTTGACTTGACCAAAAATCAAAGGAAATTTTGGTAGCAGAAGGAGAAGACGCGGCTTCGTTCTTTTGAGTAAAAACCCAGGGCCGATAATTTTTATCCCATGCTTTTTTGTTGATAACCGTTTCATTGGTCAGCCCGCGACCGGCGGCGACATTCCATAATTCCGTTGTAGAACAGTACATTGAATGCTCTGTGGCAACTTCTTTACCGGTACGATCCGGTTCACGGCGACAGGCTTTGTAGGAAAGAGAAAATTGACTTAAATCACCCCAAGTACCTTTGTTATTCCAACCATAGTCAGAAATTTGCTCAATAGCTAGGGCCTTTTTGTTGGTTGTACAGGGTCCGGCTTGGCGACCAGTGGCAGGATCCATCGGGGCACTACAGTTGGCACCACCAACGTGGGTATAGAGAGGATAATCAGAATATTCAGAAGCCAAATCAAGATAATAGGTTCTGGCAGAACGAACGGGGCCAACATCGTATTTACTGGCGGCACCTTTGACGGCATTACAATAATAAACTCCCATAAAACGGGTAATTCCGCCTTCGGCAACGGCTTCGTAAACAATATCAGCATTTTGAAGCCCGGATTGAGGGCGGGCATCCTCGTGATTTTCAATCATGACCATTAGCGGCCGCCTAACAGACCAAATATCTTTTTCTTCTTTGGTAAACTTTTCCCCATTAAGAGGACATACTTCGGTTTTAGGACCGGAGAAAACCAGATAACCGGTTTTTTTGCCGGTGCCGGGAGTGGGGGTGACAGTACTGTCTTTCGGTTTTTTATCGGTAGTTAAAAGACTTGAGGCCGGGAGAAAAGAAGAAAATAGATAATAGGAAATGCCGAAGATTATCAGCGAAATTCCCAGATAAAAAGATAATTTAAGTAATTTGGGGCTCATCTTTTTTTAAATTTCAATAATTATTAATGGTTTTGGCAACTGCCGCTTTTTCTTCTTTAGAAAGAGTGAGGTCCTCTCCCCCGCCATTTTTGATGGCTTTTGCGTAAATTCTTGTAACATCGCGACTGTGCAATGAAGTAATAATAACACCAGAATTTGCGTTATCCAACATGACAAGAATAAAACTTTGATCGCCACCCATATCTTCGAACGGATTAAAACGAATCAAGTTTATTTTAGTGCCTATTAACGGAGCTGAAGAGCTATTAATGTCAATTGTTTTGGTGCTGTTTTTTTTATAAATAATGAAAGTAAGATACGCAAGCCAAAGAAAGTTAATTAATACAAGAATGGATAAACCTGTTGACATAGCTTGTTAATTGTAGCAGAATTGTTGTGCTATACTGGCTTTTAAGTATGAACCAAACTCAAAATGGAAGTGATTATCTAAAGAGGGATTTATTGAAGAGTTGTGTTTTGAGCGTGTTGTCTATTGCAGCTGTTATAGTTTTGTATTACATTGATCTTGGACGTTAAATATTTATTAATTTCGCAGGAGGTGAAAGAAAATGGCAACTATTAAATTTTATTCCGTCAAATCGAGAAAATCAGTCGAGGTAGACGTAAGCAAGGTAAAAAAAGTAATGCTTAAGAACGGTAGACCAGCAGCAGAAGCTGTTGATCCGGAAACCGGAACCAAAATGTTCAAAATCCTTTCCGCTGCTGATGCAGCTTTGCTTTAGTAATACTTGAGTTGTAAAATATATCAACTCCGAAGAAACTGAAGGGTTTAGTCCCGCAATTGCGAGACAGGAAAGTCCGAACCACAAAAAACACGGAACCCGAAAATTAGGGTTTGGCGTAAGCTAAAGGCACTACTACAGAGACGAGGAATTCACGATTCCGAAAGGAATTGTGGAGGATGTGAAACGAGTATCCTTCCGGTGGAAATCTTAAGTTGAGGCGTTTGTATTTTGTTTTTCCGCCATAGGCGGACAAGTAAGAGCCTCAGGTAAAGAGACCAGATTGATAACCCATAAACAGAAATCGGCTTAACAGTTTCTCCGGAGTTTTTGGTTTTGTTATTTATCGTTTAAGACTTTGACAATGACATTGACGGCAAGGTATACAGGGATGGCCAGGACTGCTCCCGTAACCCCTCCGAGCTTGGCTCCGGTGGCTAGAAGAAGAATGGTTATAAGAGGATTAAGACCAACGGTTGATTTCATAACCTTGGGAACGATTAAATTGTTTTCCAGCTGCTGAACAATTATCCCCCAAATTATTGCCAATAAAGCGGTTAATGGTGAAATAGTCAACCCGACAACAGCTGAAAGAACAGTGGAAACAACCGGACCAATGTTTGGAACTACTTCAAGAAAACCAGCAACTATCGCCAGCGGAAGGGCAAAACTTAAACCAAGAACCAGATAGCCAACATATGACATGATCCCGACGACTAACATTAATATTACTTCAGCATTTACCCAGGTTCCTAATCTTACTTCCAATTGGGTCAGGATTCTTTTGACTTTTTCTTTGCTTTTTTCTCCAAAAATTTTGATACTGTAATCGTCAAAATTTCCCCGTTCAAGTAAAAGATAAAAAGTAATTACCATTATTAAAAACAATGAAAAAATATTTGAAAATACCGAAAGAACAGTTTTGGCGATATCACCCGGTAAGTTTTCAAGAATTTTAAGCTGATTGGAAATATCAACGGCCGAAGTCCCGAATAAAGAAGTGTTTCTAACGATACCCGGCAGAGCAGTAACCAGACTGGCCACTTGCTCTATCAGAACCGGCAAGACCACGGCGACAACTATCGACATCAGGGCAAAAATTAAAAAATAAACTATAACAATAGACAATACGCGGGAGATTTTGTGGCGCTGAAGCCAATTGATAGTAGGATTGAGAGTCTCCATGAAAATAAAGCAGATGACTAGAAGAATTATCAGATCGCGCAGATACCAGGCGACTCCGGCGGCAAGAATTATTGCCAGACTATAAAAGACGGTTTTAAAGGAAATTTCAACACGTTGTGGTTTCATAATTTATTGTACCATTTTGAAACCATGTCAATAATTTGTTTATTGCTAGTTTTTGAAATATCTATAAAAGAAAGATTGGATTGTTTTTTGAACCAGGTTTTTTGACGGCGGACATATTTGTGTTCGTCTGACTGCCATTGTTTAATGCAATCATTTAACAAGGGCGATTTGAATTCTTTGTAGGCTAAGGTGTTAAGCCCGGGATCCGACCATTTATATTTTTTTAACAAAGTTTCAATTTCTTTGAGTAGGCCACTATCGAGTCTTTTTTGAATACGCTGGTTTATTTTGGAAAATAGGAAAGAATTGGGGGCAGTGAGGGAAAGATGAAAATAATTTAAACGGGATTGCCACGCTTCGCTCGCAATGACGTCATTGCGAGGAGTGAAACGACGAAGCAATCTAATTTCTATCTTTCGAATCAAGCGGCGGGGGTTGTTGCGATCGGAATTGTTTAATAGTCTAAAAGTCTCAAAGCCATGCCTGCCGGCAGGCAGGTCTAAAAGTCGAAAAGTCGATTGTAATAATTTTAAGGAAAACTTATTTAAAAAAAATCTTAAAAACTTGTTTGGTTTGACGGAAAAAGTTTCTTGGGGGTTGATAATGGAATCAATATATTGGCCGGTACCGCCGACAATTATCGGCAATTTCCCCCGGGATTGGATTTCTTTGATTTTTTCAAGGGCAAGGAGACGGTATTGAGCAACAGAAAAAGATTCATTGGGGTTGATGATATCAATGAGATGAATGATGGTATCTTTGGGATGGTCTTTGCCGGTGCCAATATCCATGCCCCGATAAATTTGACGGGAATCGGCAGAAATTAATTCACCGTTGAATTTATAAGCCAAATCAATTGCCAGTGAAGTTTTACCAGTAGCAGTGGGACCGGAGATAATTAATAATTTATAATTCAAAATTTCTAATTTTTAATCAATTTTTAATTTATTAATTTAAAAAAGATTAATTTTAAACGTTAAAACGGAACTCAACAACATCGTCGGGCTGCATTAGGTAATCTTTACCTTCGTGGCGGAGTTTACCGGCATCTTTAGCTCCAAGCCAACCGTTATATTTAACGAAATCGGCAAAAGAGACGATTTCGGCCATAATGAATCCCCTCTCGAAATCTGTATGGATTACACCGGCGGCTTGGGGCGCCGTGGCACCCTGATAAACCGTCCAGGCCCGGGCTTCTTTGACACCGGCAGTGTAATACGACTGAAGGCCAAGAGTTTCATAAGCTTTTTGAATTACTCTTTCGAGACCGGATTTAGTGACACCTAATTCTTTCAGATAGTTTTCTCTGTCTTCCGGCGGTAACTCGGAAAGTTCAAATTCTATTTTTGCACAGACCGGTACGACTTTGTCGTAATTTAAAATTTTTAATTTAAAATTTTCAATGTCAATGTAAGCAGATTCGTCGACGTTGGCAACGATAAAATATGGCTTGGCAGTTAACAAAAAAAATTCTTTCAAAATACTTTTCTCTTCATCTTTCAGAACGATATTAATGGCCAATAAACCTTTTTCCAACTCGGCTTTGATTTTTTGGGCTAAAACAAATTTTTTGCTGATTTTTTCGACGGCGTTGTTTTTATTTTGGTCAATGTATTTGTCGATAGTTTCCAAATCTTTGATGATTAACTCCGCGCAAATTACTTCAAAATCACCCTGCGGATCGACCGAGCCTTCGCGGATAATATTGGGATCAGAAAAATTTCGAACAACATGACAGATGGCTTCACACTCGCGGATATTGGTTAAAAATTTATTGCCTAAACCCTCACCTTCGGCGGCGCCCTTCACCAGACCGGCGATATCGACAAACTCCACGGCGGCGGGAACAATTTTGTCGGTTTTGACAATGTTGGCGAGAACAGGGAGTTTATCGTCGGGAACGGCAACGACGCCGACATTCGGATCAATGGTGCAAAAGGGATAGTTGCTGGCATCAGCCACCTGTTTACCCAAAAGAGCATTAAAAAGAGTGGACTTGCCAACGTTTGGTAAACCAACAATACCGATTGATAGTTTCATATGGTGGATTTTACCATTATTGCTTTGCCTTAAACATATCCGTCATTATTTCGTCCAAAGGAACATGGGTAATATCTATATCGTCAACTGAAAAATTTTCGGTGATTCTGGTGATTAATTTTGATTGGTCAGTCGCGGGAATTTCAAACTTGTACGATAAAGTTTTTTTATCAATAATTTTCCCATAACTTTTTAAACTATCTTCTGAAACGGGCTCTTTAAAAATAAAGGTGATATATTTTTTATCACGATAATTATTTAATAATTTTTCAATACTGCCGTCAAAAATTATTGCCCCGTGGTTGATGACAATTACCCTTTCACAGACATCTTCGATATCATCCATGTCGTGGCTGGTTAAAATAATTGTCGAATTCTGTTCTCTGTTTACTTTTTTCAAAAAATCGCGGATATTTTTTTTAGCCACCACATCAAGACCAATGGTTGGCTCGTCTAAAAATAATATTTCGGGGCTATGAATTATGGCGGCAATTAATTCCATCTTTAACCTCTGACCCAACGACAATTTTCTTATCGGCCTATCAAGGCAGTCGGCAACTTCCATAATTTCAGCTAAATTACTTATCGAATTATCCGATTCCTTATCTGTTAACCCATAAATTGTTTTTAGCAGTAAAAAGCTTTGATTAGCGCTTAAATCCCAAGACAATCCGTTTTTATTTCCCATCACCAAGGCAATCTTGTGCAAAAAATTATAATCTCTTTCAAAGGGAATAAAACCCATTATTGTTATATCCCCACTAGTCGGAGGCATTAAACCCGTCAACATTTTTAAGGTTGTAGTTTTGCCGGCACCGTTTGGCCCCAAAAGCGCGACTGATTCACCTTTATTAATATCAAAACTAATATCATTGACCGCGCATAAATTATCAAAACCCGGCCAAAACATTGACCTTAACCAGTTCTGTTTTTTTTGAATTTTGTAAATTTTTTTAAGGTTTTTAACTTTAATAATTTTATTCATATTATGTTTATGTTAAGAAGATGCTGATGAATAATGTTTTAATGCCAAATCCCACATTTTTAAATTTAAATACAGAAACATTATCATTATCCCAAAAACTAAGGGTAAAACCAACGGATTGGTGTTTTTACCCAAGATCACTGACGTCGACAACGCTGAAGTTATTATTGATGGGATAAAAAACATTGCAATTCTTCGGAAATTAGCCGAATAACCCTCAAAAGGAATTGAGTCACCAAAAAATCCCAGTTCCCAAGCCAGATTGCGCATATTTTGATTTTCACCCGTCCAAAAACAACTTAGATTCAGAATAAACTGAAAGCAATGAGCAATAACTATACCCATTAAAATTATTGCCGTTCCCGCCAATAAATTTATAGGCAAAACTGGAGAATTAAAATTTTTAATTACCAAATAAATTAAAGGTGCGGTGGCCGGAACACCATCCATTAATAGGCTGTTAATATTAATCTTTTGAAAAGTTACAAACCACAAAAGCGGAACGGGACGGGAAATCCATATATCCAAATTTCCGTTTTTAACATTTTTTGCTAAAAGATCGGTATTACTTATAGAAACGGACCAAATAATATAAAAACTAACTTGGGTCATTAAGGTCAGGAATAAAATTTCTCCATAAGAATATCCGGCCACTGTTTTTACCTTATTAAACAAAGCTCCGATAAAAACCAAATAGGTTATAACGTACATGAAAGTTGATAGCATGTTGCTGTAGTTGTTAGCGGCATAAGCGGTGGCTTCTTTAAACGAAAAGAAAGTACAGACTTTTAAGAGCTTCAATCTTAAAATAATTTTTTCTTTAAATTCCGACCGCTTCATAGTCTTTGACACCTTTTAACCATAACTTATTAACAATCGGAATTAAAATTAAAAGCCAAACCAGAGAAGCAAAAAGCGATCTTATGTTTTCAAAGGAGATGTCTTTACTACTAATAAATATCGCCGGAAGATAAGATAAGACCGGAAAAGGAAGAAGTAATATTATATTTTTTGAAAATTCCGGAAAATATGAAAGGGGAACCATTGAACCACTGAATACTTTGATAATGTGATTAGCAACATTTCTTAGACCACTGGCTTCAGTTGTCCAAAAGGCGGTAATTCCCACTAAAACATTGAAGCAATAACCTAATCCTATGGCAATAACTACTGAAATTAAAAATAATACCAATCCTAATACACTTTTGGGCGGATTTATCCCTATGCCGATAAAAAATAATAATAAGTCAAATAATAAATTTATACTTCTGTTTCCAAAAAATCTAAAATAAAAAAATATTTTTGTGTTTATGGGCCTTAGTAAATGACTGCTTATGGTACCTTGTTTTATTTCTACAATTAATTCTTTTGACAACTTTAGGTGTTGGGCGTCAACAGCTTCCCGGACACTGTTGGCAATTAAAAGATAACTAATAATCTCTCTCACATTAAGCTGTTTGTTGTCCTGATAGATAATGGTCCAAAGAATGAGTAAACCACCCAATCCAATAAATCTTGTCACTGAACCGAGCCACATTTCAAACCGATAATTAGTTACCTGTTTTAGCCCTAAAATAATAGTATCTTTATAGGTCCTCAACCTCATCCTGATATTTTAGCAGGAAAGTTTTGTGGCGTTAACCGAAAAAACCCAAGTTCTATTTATCAAAAGAATAATAAAATCCGGGAAAGGGAATCTTATATCTTTGGTAAAGGTTTTAATTTTGAACAAATTATCTTTAAGTAATTTTTTGACTATTTTATAATTGTTGATATTTTTACTTGTCGAAGTACTATGAAACTCCATATTTATTTGCTTTACAAAATGTAATTTATCTTTTATTTCTTCTAAAACTTTCTGCTCGGAACCTTCAATATCGATTTTTAATAAATCTACGGGTTTATTGATATATCCCGAAAGCCTTGTTGTTTTTACTTCGATTTTTTTATTTTTATCTTCGTTCCCCCAAATGTTGTTAACTATTGTATCTCCCCAAGTCCACGGCTCTTTTTTATTAACACTTGTCCGTAAAGTATCTTTTCCGTCTTTACTGGAAAGAGCGGCGTTGATAATTTTTACGTCTTTTAATTTATTTTCATTTATATTCTTTTGAAGAATTTCAAAATTTTGAGGATTGGGCTCAAACCCTAAAATCTCGGCTTCAGGATAAATACTTTTAAAATAAAGGATGGAAAGCCCGATATGACTTCCGCAGTCAATTATAAAAGGTTTTTTGTTTTTTGAAATAAATTTATATTCCCCGTCGATAAATGTTTCTTTTTTAATTCTATCGAGCTCTCTTTTATTTCTGAAATAAACTTTAAAAGGGCCAACCTTAGTGGTTTTTAACCTGGCTATTTTATGCCCCATTTTTGTTTGCGCCAGGTGATAAATTTTTGGTGTAATTTTGGATAATCAAGAGCATGCATTTCCCACATTGAAGAAACAATCTGGTAAGAAACAACCTCCGGCGATTTGGAGAGAGGAATGCCTTTTATTTCAAGATTTTTATAAATATATGAAATGTCTCTAACTAAATTCTGGTCCTGCTGTAAATAAATATCCTGAAGAATGCTCAACCTGTCTTCTTCTGATAATTTGAAATTTAAAATATCAGAAAAAAGTTCTAAAGACAGATATAAAACTTTAGGAACACGAATACTATCGCAGATTATGGTTATTTTTTCAGGAAGCTGACCCATGGCTTTTATCCGGTCGCGGGAAAATTCCAGGTTTTGAGCAGTAGTGAGAGATTTGTCTTCACAGATAATTAATGGCTTTGCTTCCGGGTGCAGATCGGTAAAAACTTTGGCGATACTGGAGGCTTCGGAAATATCAGAGTGATCTTTGTTGCTACATCCACCGCAGGTAATTATTGAGGTAGAATTTGCCTGAAAACAGAGATCGAGAGCTTTTTCTAAATAACTTTGGTATTCCGGATTCGGCGGCGAAAAAATGCCATAACCTAAAACAAGACAAATATTTTTCATGTGTAAATTATATCTTAAATTGCCGGATTACTTCTGCGTCTTTTAATACCATCCGGACAATTGTCTCCAAAATAACAGGTGGGATGACTTTTGATAAGATTACACCTCATTACTCCCACAGAATATGGATACCCTCCTTGAAGATGCTCCTTTTTTTCGTCTTCAGTTAATTCTCTAACCTCGAGATATGTGCCTGTATCTTTTACCGTCGCGACCATATGCTCGCATAATAGTCTATCCGGAAATGTAGTCATATATGTTTATGAAAGTATGTAAATAATTTAACTATAAGATATTATATCGTGGCTTAATGGTAAA
>Ga0247842_10001059_pt1 | contig 49490 bp, 43 predicted proteins | sample LaCruzMarch2015__3_FD_192411 | JGI IMG/M metagenome (GOLD analysis project Ga0247842, IMG submission 192411) | Freshwater microbial communities from meromictic Lake La Cruz, Castile-La Mancha, Spain - LaCruzMarch2015_19m | ecosystem: Environmental > Aquatic > Freshwater > Lake | place: Spain... | reverse complement strand
CCTGTTGCCGCAAAAGTTTTGACACCGAGGGAGAGATCGAGGGGAGGAGAAAAAGGGGACGTTGACTCAAAAAGGATGACACCGAAGAAAATGGAGGATGTCGATGAGTCAGAAAGTGCGAGAAGAGATGCTGCCCCGATTGAGGCAGAGGTACGGCGGAAGAGGCAAACAAGGACGGGGAGCGTTGTTGGACGAGGTTTGTGAGCAGTTTGGCTACAGCCGCAAACATGCGATCAAGCTGCTTGGAGCGAAGGTTGGTTGGGGCGGGGACCCTGCGGTAGGCAAAGGTCGTCCGGCTGTCTATGGGGAAGAGGTCGAGCGTGTGCTGCACCGGATCTGGAAAGCTGCCGAGCAGCCCTGCGGCAAGCGGATGGCGCAGTTGCGGGAGCTGTGGTTGCCCGGATACGAGAGGCGCTATGGCAAGCTCAAGACGGATGTTCGCAGGAAGGTTGTGGCGATCAGCGCAGCACAAATCGATCGCCTGCTGGCCAGGCGCAAAGTTCGTGAGGGCAAAGGCCGAAGTGGGACGAAGCCTGGAGGACTGCTCAAAACGCAGATACCGATTCGCACGGACAATTGGGATGTGGATCGACCCGGGTATTTGGAGGCCGACACGGTGGCACATTGCGGGGGCAGTTTGGAGGGGGATTTTGTGTGGAGCGTAACCTACACGGATATTGCCAGCGGATGGACGGCCAACCGAGGGGTTTGGAACAAAGGGGCTCAAGGGATCGTGGCGAGCACCCGAGAGGTGGAAGCCGAGTTACCTTTTGAAATCCTGGGATTTGATTGCGACAATGGGAGTGAGTTCTTGAACTGGCATTTGGTGCGTTATTTTCAGGAAAGGCCCAAGTGTGTGGGGTTCACCCGCTCACGGCCTTACCACAAGGATGACAACGGCCACGTGGAGGAGAAGAACTGGACCCGGGTGCGTCAGCTCTTGGGGTATGAGAGGTTTGAAGATCCATCGGTCCTTGGTCCCCTCAACGAGTTGTATCGGGAGGTCTGGGGCCCGCTGCACAATTTCTTTTTGCCGTGTGCAAAGTTGGAGGCAAAAAGTCGTCACGGAGCGAAAGTCAAACGCAAGCATGACAAGCCAAAGACCCCGTGTGATCGGCTGCTGGAAAGTGAACATGTCCCATCCAAAGCCAAGGCGGACCTGCGAGCCAGGCGAGTTGCCCTTGACCCATTTGAACTTCACGACCGGCTGGAGGAGGGCCTGCGGCGCGTGCTTCATTTGGCCCGCAACTCCAGTCGGCCTACGGCCTCCTTGCGTTGCGGGCCAAATGAAGCAATATTGGAACAAGCATCGGTGTCATGACTTATGAGTCAACGACCCCCTCCCGCTCGGGTGCCTTCGGTGTCATTTATTTTTGAGGCAACAGGAGGACGCGGCACTTACTCGGAGAGAAACGGCGCATTCCAACGCGGGTTCGCGAGGTAGCGCTTGATCTCGGCGTGCTCTGGCCGCGTCAGTGCGGGGTCGGTCTCAAAGATGGCCATCGCATTCCTCCTCGCCTCCGTCATGAGATCTCCGTCGCGCAGAATGTCACCGAGACTAATCGGAGGGAGGCCAGTCTGTGCCGTGCCGAGGAGATCGCCGGGGCCACGAAGGCGCAAATCGGCCTCGGCAATATCAAAGCCGTCGGATGTTTTTTCCAGAACCGCCAATTTCTCCACGCCAGATTCGCTGGGATCCTCGTCGAGCAGGATACAGTAGGATTTCTCGGCACCTCGCCCGATTCGGCCACGAAGCTGGTGGATTTGTGAGAGGCCGAAGCGTCCGGCATTTTCAATGAGCATGATGGTGGCATTTGGCACATCGACACCGACCTCGATCACTGTTGTCGCGACCAGGCAGGCGATCTCTCCGGAGCGGAAGCGACGCATGACGTCTTCTTTTTCCGCAGGGTCGACCCGACCGTGGATGAGCCCGACTGTCGACGGAGCGAGGATTTCCCTCCATTTCTCAAATTCGACGGTGGCGGCCTTGGCCGCAAGCTTGTCGGATTCCTCGACGAGCGGATAGACGATGTAGGCTTGGCGTCCGGTGGCCAATTCTTTCCGCAAGAATGTGATGATGTCTGGCAGCTTCTTGGGATGCCGGACAGCGGTTACGACTTCCCCGCGTCCGGCGGGTTTGTCGCGAAGGAGAGAAACATCGAGGTCGCCGTAAAGGGTCTGGGTAATCGTTCTCGGGATCGGCGTGGCGGTCATCACCAAGACATCCGGTGCATCCCCCCGGGCGATCAGCCGGGACCGCTGAAGCACACCAAACTTATGCTGCTCATCAATCACCACGAGACCGAGTTTCTCAAATTCCGCAGCATCGAAGAGCAACGCATGCGTGCCGATGACGAGACCACCGGCATCCGGCGTCTCGCCGGATGGGTCTTCTTTTCGTGAGGACGTGCGGAGCGAAACGGGGATTCCCAACGGGTCGAGAATGCGGCGGAAATTAAGGTAGTGTTGCTCGGCAAGGATTTGGGTGGGAGCCATGAGCGCGGCCTGCCAGCCAGCCTCAGAAACTTCGAGCATCGCGCGGAGGGCGACGAGGGTCTTTCCAGAGCCGACGTCACCTTGGAGGAGGCGGTTCATGCGATGCGGGGCGGCGAGGTCATTCGAGATCTCGCGCATGACGGATTGCTGGGACTCGGTGAGTTTGAAAGGGAGCGCCTTTTCCACATCGTTCCACAGCTTTTCGCTTCCGCCACGCGCGATGCCCGGCGACCGGGACGCGATGGCATGTCGGGAACAAACAACAAGCTGGATGCCGAAGAATTCCTCGCGGATCAAGATCGCCGTCGCATCGGTTCGTTCGTCATCGGACTCCGGGAAGTGGATCTTTCGCCAGACATCGTCCGACGCACTCAGCCCGGGTGAGAGAAGGGCAGGGGGCTCCGATTCCGAGATCGCACAATGGATGAGCACGCGAAGAACGCGGGGCGTGATCCCGTCGCCTGCTGGATGGACAGGCGTGATGCGGTCAAAATGCAGGAGCCGTTCGGCGTCATCTTCGATGGTTTCAAACTCAGGGTGTTCCATCACCACGACGTTTCCTCGGAGCCGAGGCTTTCCAAAGAGGACGATCCGGTCACCCGAAACGATGATGTTTTTTACCCATGGCATGTTGAACCACCGGCAGGTCAATGGGGAGCCCAACACCCCGGCAGACTCGTCCACGACGCGAGCCTCGAAGATCACTCTCTGCCCGAACCGTCGGCAGGTGGTCTTCTCGACGACTCCGAAGAGGCACAGCGGGACGTCCGATGCCTGATCAGGAAAATGGTCGAACTTTCTCCGATCCTCATATCGGCGAGGAAAATGGCGGAGCAGATCGGCAACTGTTGTAAGCCCAAGCCTGGTGAGTGCGCTCAGGCGCTGGCGGGGCACCCATTCGACATCTTCGAGTCTCGTCTCGGAAGGCAAGAGACTCATGCAGCCTTTCGAAGATCGACAACGCGCATCTGGGCTTCCGCGCGACCCTGCCAAACATTCCAGTCGAGTGTGTAGGCGACATCCCATGGCGGGCGCGGCAGGCTGTCGAGCTGGGCATTGAAGAAGACGGCGGGGAAGCGGCGGCGGCCGGCCGAAAAGTCGATTTTCAAATGCTTCTCTTTCATCACCCGAGGGGTTCCCGCCGGGCTGATCGATCTGGTAAAAAATACCGGCTGGAGATTCGCCGATCCGAACGGCTCGATCGAGTCTTGGAATTCGAGAAGCGAGGAATCCAGATCGTGAAGCTCAATCTCGACATCGAGCTTCAAACGAGGTGTCAGGAGGTCCTCGGTGGCGACCTTGCGTGCGGCCGAAGCGAAGGCCTCTTGAAAGGCTGGGAAGGCGCTCTCCTGAATGCTCACACCAGCCGCCATGTCGTGACCGCCAAATTTTTCCAAGTGCTCAGAACACTCGCGGAGCAGGTTCACCAGCGAGAGTCCTTCGATGCTGCGTCCGCTTCCTTTGCCGATTCCGGCCTCGTCGAATCCGATGATGAAGGTCGGTCGGTGGTGGCGGCGCATCACGCGGGAGGCGACCACGCCGAGCACGCCGACATGCCAGTCGCGGCGTCCGGCGACGATGGCGACATCGCGTTCCGGGTCGAAGTTTCCATCGATCCATTCATCGGCCTCGAGCGAGACAGCGCGCTCGACCGACTGGCGCTCGCGATTGTGCCGATCGAGCCCGTCAGCAAGCCGCGAGGCCTCGTCGAGATCGTCGGTGAGGAGGAGGCGGAGCGCTTCTTGGGCTGGACCGAGGCGGCCGGCCGCGTTGATTCGGGGGCCGAGCCGGAACCCGACATCACTCCCGCGCACAGGAGCTGTGACCCCGGCCACCCGCATGAGAGCGGCAATTCCGGGCCAACGCGTCTGGGCCATTTGCTGGAGTCCGTGCCGGACGAGGATCCGATTCTCCCCGATGAGTGGGACAATATCGGCGATCGTGGCCATCGCGACCATGTCGAGAAAATGGCGGAGATCGAGCCCCTCGATCTGAGATCGTTTCTGCATCACGTGGGCCAGTTTGAAAGCCACACCCGCGCTGCAAAGATAGTGGAGCGAGTCGCCGCACTTCGGGTTGACCAAGGCCGTGCAGTCCGGAAGCCGCGGGCCGGGCTCGTGGTGGTCGAGCACGACGACATCGATCCCGCGATCTCGGAGCGAGGCGATCTCGCGGACCGAGGTCGTTCCACAATCAACCGCTATCAGGAGCTGTGGATGGAGCGTCGTGCAGCAGCGCTCGAGCCCGGCGGCCGAGAGTCCATAGCCTTCCTCAACACGCAGCGGGAGGAAGCACGCCACGTCCGCACCAAAACATTTGAACACCCGCGAGAGGATCGCAAGCGACGTCACGCCATCGACATCGTAGTCGCCATAGAGGACGATCCGTTCCCGCTTTGCCACGGCTTCCAATACCCGATCGGCTGCCGAGGCGATTCCGGGGAGGAGCTCGGGGGACCCCAGCGAGCGGAGCTTGGGATTCAAATACCCGTCGGCGGCCTCGGGGTCGCTGAACCCACGTCGAACAAGAAGCGACGCCAAAAACGAGGGGACCTCGAGCTGCCGGAGAAGCCGACCGGAGGCGAGGGGATCGGTAGCCGGAGGTAAAACCCATTGACGCTGCATCCAGCGACTCTACGTGGATTTGCGGCCATGACAATTTGGGATTCACAAATGTGAAAGCGTCGCCCCGATCTCGTTCTGCTGCTGGATTTATCAGGTTGGGGCGGAAGTTAGGATTGACCTTCGCTTCGCGAAATGGCAGTCTCTTGGTTCTAATCCTGCGGCTCTAGGGCTTCTGGAATAGGTCGAAACCTATCGTGAAAAGAAACATCCACTTTTCCAAGGTCGCCAACTCGCAATGTGCGTTGGCTGGTGTTCGAGTAACACTGGAATACTTGAGGGGATTGGCATGAGTCAAACGGAGAAAATGGCGATGGATGCTGTGGGTGGAATTGACGCGCTCGACACGGAGACCCTTCGAACGATGCTCCACGAGTGTCTCGAGCGTGAGGGTGAGTTGAAGGTCCAGAACGATTTTTTGCAGGCCGAGCGAGCCGATCTTGTTGCCTCGCGTGACCGCTATCTCGCCCTCTACGATCGCGCTCCAGTTGGCTACCTTTCCATTGGTGAAGCGGGGGTCATCGGCGAGGCCAACCTCACGGCTACCCAGATGTTAGGGACCTCCCGATCTGCCCTGCTTGGACAGTCAATGTCCCGGTTCATTTCTGAGGCCGACCATGAAAATTTTCACAAGCACCGGCTGCAGCTGTTGGAAACCGGAGAGGTTCCTCCTTGCGAGCTCCGAATGGTTCGCGAAGACGAAACGGTTTTTTGGGCATGCCTCCAAGCCGCACGTGCCGAGGATGAAGCCGGTGCCTTTTCCTGCAAGGTTGCGTTCCATGACATCAGCGTGCGCAAAGAGATTGAGTCTTATCGGAAAATTGAGCGGGAGGTCCTGCGGATCCTTAATGAATCGGGAGATACGCAGGACTTCATTGGGCGGGTGTTGGAGGTTTTAAAGGCGCGGACGGGAGTTGATGCTGTCGGCATCCGTTTGAATGAAGGAGAGGGGTTCAAGTATTTCGTCCGTGGCGAAATTTCCGGCGAATCTCTTTCGTCGGGTGATGCTGTGGCGACGCGTGCGGTTGTTGGGGAGATGTGTCAGGACACAGATGGCACCGCCTGCCATCCATGCACGTGCGCGCTCGTCCTCTCGGGACAAACCGACCCTTCGAGCCCGATTATGACGAAAGGGGGGAGTTGCTGGACGAGCGACTCCGCGGCGCTTTTTGAAAGTCCGGCGGAGGGAGATAGCGGCTGCCACCCGCTCAGCCAATGCATCCAAGCTGGCTACCTCTCGGTCGCCCTCGTGCCGATTCGGACAAGGGACCGCGTCGTCGGTCTGATCCACTTAAACGGCCGGCGGAAAGGGTGCTTCACCCTCGAGATGGTGGAGATTCTTGAGGGGGTAGCCTGGCAGATCGGCGAGGCACTTCTTCGCAAACAAACAGAAGCACTGCTAGAGGAAGCCACGGTCTTGCTGAAGAAGACCAGCCGCATCGCGAGGATTGGTGGCTGGGAACTGGATGTTGAGGGAGGGAAGCTCGAATGGACCGACGAGACATATCTGCTCCACGAGGTGGGTAATGACTACAGGCCAAACGTCCAGGATGGCCTTTCATTCTACCCGCCGGAATCTCGTTTGATTGTGGAGGCAGCAGTCAACGATGCGATTGAGAAGGGGGCAGGATACGATCTCGAAGTTCCATTTGTTACGGCGAAAGGACGGAGGCTTTGGGTCAAGTCGGCTGGCGAGCCAGAGTTCGAGGGGACGAAGTGCGTGCGGATTTCGGGCATCTTTCAAGATATTACCGAGCGCAAGGAAGCAGAGGAGAATCTTAAGCTTCTCCGCACGGCCATCGAGCAGAGCGCCGAAACGATTGTCATCACCGACACCCGGGGGAACATCGAATATGTCAACCCAGCCTTTGAGAAGATCACGGGATATTCTTCGGCCGAAGTGATCGGACAAAATCCCCGCGTTCTGAGGTCAGGCGAGCAAGACGCTGCTTTCTACCGGAGGATTTGGGAAACCATTGGAGCCGGGCAGTCATGGCGCGGCGAATTTCACAACCGGAGGAAGGATGGGTCGCTCTTCTGGGAATCAGCGACGATTTCGCCCGTTCTCGACACCGCTGGCCAAATCCGCCACTACATCGCGGTCAAGCAGGATATTACGGAGCGCAAAGCGATGGAAGCCGCACTAGAGGAGGCGGTTTTAGCGGCCGAGGCTGGGAACCGAGCGAAAACTGAATTTCTCAGCACGATGAGCCACGAATTGCGCACCCCGCTGAACGGGGTATTGGGCTTTTGCGAATTACTAACTGATACCCCGTTGGACGAGGAGCAAGCGAGCTTTGTCCACACCATCGAGTCGAGCGGCGAACACCTGCTTTCCATTGTTAACGATATCCTCGATTTCACTAGCATCGAAAACCACTCGCTGGTTATTGACACCGCGCTCTTTCCAATTGCACGTCTCGTCAAGTTTTCGGAGGACACGGTCAAGACTGCCGCGATCGAAAAAGGACTCGCGTTTCGCTCGGAGGTGGCTGCCGACGTGCCAGAGAAAGTCCTCGGGGATGAACGTCGAGTCAGCCAGATCGTGATCAACCTTCTTGGAAATGCCGTCAAATTTGCATCGAAGGGATCGATTGTCTTGCAGGTGGGAGTTTCGAAAGGCGACCGGTCGCCAATGTTGGAAATCTCGGTGGAAGATTCCGGAGTCGGAATGTCGTCCGAGACAATTTCTTGCCTCTTCACTCCATTCCTGCAGGCCGACTCGAAGTTGAACCGGGCTTTCGGAGGCACCGGCCTCGGATTGGCAATCTCGCAGCGTTTGGCGAAGCGCATGGGTGGTGAGATCTCGGTCCTTTCGACTCTTGGCAAGGGCAGCAAGTTCACCCTACGACTGCCACTCGTGGTCCCGCAATCGACTGGAACTGGGATCAGTCAGCCTGTCATCCGGCGGACCACGTCAGGTGTGAAGCCGCTCACCAGCGATGGGCTTCTGGTGCTCGTTGTTGAAGATGACCCGGATAACAGTATGCTGGCTGGCAAAATGCTGGAGAGTCTTGGCTACGATGTGGAATTCGCCGCCGATGGGGCGGAGGCCGTAAAGGCCTTCAGCCCGGGAAAATACTTCGCCATCCTCATGGACGTCCAAATGCCCGTGATGAATGGGATCGACGCCACAGCAAGGATTCGCCAGCACGAGACAGGATCACATGTTCCGATCCTCGGCCTAACGGCCAGCGTGATGCCTGACACTTCGGCCCGCTGCCTGGCTCATGGCATGGATGATATCCTTTCCAAGCCGTTCAAGCGGGATGCGCTTGCGGCAATGCTCTCGCGCTTCGGATGAGCCGACACAGGGTCCTTCATTTGGCCGTCCGAGCCGGCGTGGTTCTTTTGATTGGCTCGGTCTTGTCCGGCTGCGGAGGGCCAGCGTATTTTCTCACTTTCAGCGCGACGTATGATCCCCGGACGGCTCTCTCGAATGCCCTGCCGACGATCTCGCTGCGGCCCGGGGAGACTCGTAAAGCGATGGTCACGCTGCCGGGGGTCACAGGTCGCCGCGCGACAAGTCTCGTCAGCGAAGACCCACGGATCGCGATTGTCTGGCGTCCTGCGAATCCGCGTCAGGTCGTGAACATCCAGTCCATCGGACCGGGCACGGTATTGATTCATCGCGGGGATTTTCCATTTGCCGATTGGAAAGACGGGAGAAACCCGCTCGAGCGCAGCGAGTGGCGGGCCTCGTTGCGGAGGTATTTGTCGCCAGTTCCTGACGATGCGACATTTCGTCAGATCTCGGACGAGCAACTCTGGAAGACGGTGGTCCGATCCCGCTCGACGGGAGCTATACGAATCATCGTTGCGGAGGACCACAGCCCGTTCTGGCGGGCGGCAGACTAGACGGTCAGATCGAGGAGGATTTTCCCTGCCCGTTGATCTTTCATCGCAGCGGCGAGTGCTTCGGTGAGATTTGAGAGGGGGAAGACTTCGTGGATCGGGGTCTGAAGAACGCCGGCGGCGAGATGCTTCGCGAGAGATGCGTAGGTCGCTTGAAGATCCTCCGGGCTGGCATTTTCTCTCCAGCGCTTGAGCCAGAACCCCTGAAAGCGGACATCTGAAAAAATGAGAAGGCCGTTGGGAATCTTGAGCGCTTGCTTGCTCATCGCACCGAACGTCACGAGTGATCCGCCGCGGGTAAGGGCATTGGCGACATTCAAGGCACTGGATCCGCCCACGGCATTGAGGCCAAGCTTGGGCCGTGCCCCGCCACAGAGGTCCGAGATTTCCTTGCGCAGGTCGCAATCCTCCGTGACGACATGGTCCGCGCCAGATGCGAGCAACTCCTCGATCAACTCGGGCCGACGAACGACATTTACGGTTCGCAGGCCCAGCGCGTGGGCTAGCTGAATCACGCTCCGACCGACACCGGAATTCGCGGCATTTTGCACGATCCAATCGCCGGGTGCGAGGGGCACGAAATCGTGGAGCATCCTCCATGCCGTGGCCGGATTCACCGTCAGCATGGCGGCTTGGTGGATGTCGATCCCATCGGGCAGAGGCACGGCAGAGGCCGCCGGGATCGTCATCTCGTGAGCCCATGTGCCGAAGGCCATTGGAAGGACGGTCTGGCCGATGGTCAGGCTGGTGACATTCGATCCGAGGTGCAGAATTTTTCCGACCCCCTCGTTCCCGATCGTTGCTGGCAGCTGGGGCAGATCACCATATTTTCCCTCGATGACGTTGATATCCGCAGGATTGATCGGCGCTGCGAGCATTCTGACCACGACCTCGGCGGCCGCAGGCGGACGCGAGGGAGTCTCGGTGACGGCGATGGAATCGGCGGGGTTTCCGAATTGGTGAAGGCGGGCGGCGAGTGGCATGGAGACGAGCTTAGCGGGATGGCCAGCTCCTTCCAACTAAAGTATCAGATCTTCGCCTGCGAGATGACGTGTGCTTTCGCATCTGCCAATGAGATCTCGACGCCAGCAGACTTTGCGAGCGCGACGACGTCGGCAAGGTCTTCGTCGAGATGGGCGAGGTCTTTGGTGGCATGTTTAAAATCGTTCAAAGCATGCTCGATATCCTTGAGAGCGTGCTCAAGATCCTGTGTGGCGTGGGACTTATCTTTGTCGGCATGGTCGAGATCGTGCTTCGCATGGTCCGCTTGGGCACCACCGGATTCCCAATCGGCAATGGCATGCTCGAAGTCGTGGATGAGATGGTCGAAGTCCTGCATCGCGTGGGCGCAATCGTCTTTTGCGTGTTTCAGATCGTTGACGGCATGGACGAGGTCGAGGTGGGCGTGTTTGAAGTCGTGGATGGCGTGTTCGACTTTAGCGGCGGCTTTGGGATCGCTGGCGAGGAAGGATTCGAGGATGGAAGGCATAGGTTTTGGAATTCTGATGACGATTTGTGGCAGAGCTGAAAATCGGATTTATACGACGGAGGTTCGTCCTCGTCAGCAGAAAACGAGGGGGGATTCTTAGAAGTTTCGCGTGGGGACAGCGGCTGGGTTTTCGTTCCGATCGAAGCGGGCTTTCAGGTCCTTGGCGGAGATCGTCTCCACATGGCCGTCGGCGAACAGGTAGTTCGCGGATCCGCGTTGCCGGTTCGAGGATCGCGCTCCGGGCCGATGCCGGTCGGGTTCGATATCGTTGAGTGCCGCCGTCCATGTCGTCCACTCGCCACCGTGGATGTGGTCCCGCGTGGTGCTGGGAGCTCGGCTTTCGCTCAGGACAAAAAGAAGGCATGTCCGCGACGGGAACGGAATTTTTAGCAGACGATTAAACTCATACGTATCGAAAACGAGGTCGTTCAGGACGTAGCTGGTCGCACTCATCTGAGTGATCGTTGCTTGCCGTCGGGGCGGATCCGCCGGGCACACCCGGACCTTGTCGACATCATCGAGGTAGGGAGCGAGTTCGTAGATCCAGCTGCGGTCCTTGCGGAACGAGCCAGTCGTGTGTGTGGTGGGTGGGAATTCGCCGTCGTGATCGTTGGCGTAAAGGTGGAGGGCGGTGCCAATTTGGCGTTGATTCGAAGCGCAAGCAGCTTGGAGGCCAGCGGCACGTGCCACACCGATCGCAGGCAAGAGCAGCGCAATGAGTGCGCTCAGGATCGCCACAACGACAAGGAGTTCGATGAGAGAAAAACCCCGTGGCCGGGAGCCGAAACCGCCCCTCGGCCGGATCTGTGATGGATGCCTGATCAAGCGGTGCGGCGTCGGAGTGCCCAGAGGATCCCGACCAAGCCGAGGCCAAGAAGGGCGTATGTTGACGGCTCGGGAATGACTTGAACGGCAAAATTCTCCGACGTCGATATCGCACCGTCTACGGCATGGGTCCCGCTCCATGTGAGTTCAAGCTGATAGGTGCCCAGCTCCGTGAAGCCCCATTGAAAATGCATGTGGTCGCCGGGTGTCATGGTGAAGCTATTCGAGAAGTCTGTCGATCCAGGGGCGAAAGTAGAGAAGACGCGATCGACAACGGTCGTTCCTGCCAAGTTCGTGGTATAAAGTGCGAAGTTCGCGCCGATCGGAACATTCCAGCTGGTGAGGGCGACCGTAATCGGCCCGATCCAATCACTAGGGGTCAACTCTTCCGTTCCGAATCCGAGATTGGGCTGATACAACGACGACCCCGCAGCGCTGATCACCGTGCCATCTGCCACGCCGATGATGCTGCTCAGTCCGCTTGGCGACGTCCGCGTGGCAAATGTCTGGGCGTTCAGCGCCGCTGGGGCGTATTCCTCGTCCGCTCCCAGAGGGCTGCCGTCGACGATCGCTCCGCTGTGCAGATGCCAGTGGGGATCGAATTCTCCCGCCGCATAGCCGACGCCGATATCCCCGTGCCCGGACGAGAAAATCGCCTGCCCCAACGCGGAGGGGGATGAGAAGGTGAGGGCGGCAAAGGCGGTCGTGAGGAGTGAGATGGTGAATGGATTTTTCATAGTTGGGTGACTCCAAATATGCAAAGAACTTGCATTAGTCAAATATTAATGCAAAGTATTTGCGTTATCAAAGAGATCGCAGGAGTCCTCCAGGGCGACGGCGAACGCAGATCGCACCTTATGCACGACACAAAAAAGCTTCCCGTCACCGTCCTCTCCGGCTTTCTCGGAGCTGGAAAAACAACGATTCTCAACCATGTGCTCAACAACCGCGAGGGCCGCCGCGTTGCAGTGATTGTGAATGACATGAGCGAGGTGAATATCGACTCTGCACTCGTGCGCGATGGCGGAGCGGAGCTCAGCCGCACGGAAGAAAAGCTCGTCGAGATGACCAATGGCTGCATTTGCTGCACGCTGCGCGAGGATTTACTGAAAGAAGTTTCGCGGCTCGCGAACGAAGGGCGGTTTGATTATCTGCTCATTGAGTCGACTGGTGTCTCCGAGCCACTGCCCGTCGCACAGACATTTACCTTCGAGGACGAGAATGCGCAGAGTCTGCAAATGCTCACGCGTCTGGATACGATGGTCACCGTCGTCGACGCCGCACACTTTTTGGAACAATACGAAGCCGGGGAGACGCTGAAGGAAAAAAATCTGGCGATTGGTGAGGGGGATGAACGGACACTTTCCGACCTCTTCGTGGATCAAGTGGAATTCGCGGATGTGATTGTCATTAACAAAACCGATCTGGTCACGGTCGAAGAGCGCGATGAGCTGCATTCGATTTTGCACACATTGAACCCCGTGGCCGAGATTGTGGAAGCCCAGAGAGGCAAGGTGGCACTCGACAAATTGCTCAATACTGGTCGCTTCGATATGGACAAAGCGCAGGCCTCAGCCGGGTGGCTGCGCGAGTTGAACAGTGTGCACACTCCAGAGACCGAGGAATACGGGATCGGAAGCTTCGTCTTCCGTGCGAGGCGTCCGTTCCATCCGAAGCGGTTCTGGGATTTTATCCACACGGAACGTCCGGGTTTGTTGCGTTCGAAGGGATACTTTTGGCTCGCCAGCCGAAACGACATGATCGGTCTGTGGTCGCAGGCTGGCGGTAGTGCGGAATACCGTCCGGCCGGCTTCTGGTGGGCTGCCGCTCCAAAATCACGGTGGCCGGACGATGACGAGATCTGGCGCGGGATTATGAAAGACTGGCAGGAACCTTATGGTGATCGTCGGCAGATGTTGGTGTATATCGGGCAGGATTTGGACAAGGAGAAGATGCTCGACGAGCTTCGGAGATGTCTGCTCGATGATCGGGAACTGGCGATGGGGCCGGAGAGGTGGGCGAAGTTTCGCGATCCATTTCCGGAATGGGTGGTCGAGGAAGCGATCGAGGATTGAACGCCCTGTAGGGCTCGATTGAGTGTGCCAGCTTGACTCCTCGCCGTATCGATGTCTCTACCGCTCGACGAAGCCCGGAGGGAGCTCGGGTGCTGTGGAGACATCATCCATGATGTTCGCATCGCGCGAGCTGTCGATGAGTCCGCGATAAAAAAGGGCGGATGGGCGGAGGAGGCGTTGCTTGGTATTTGGGTCGAGTTTTGCCATGCCGAATGGAGCCTTGTAGCCGTGGTGCCACTCGTAGTTATCGACCAAGGTCCAGACGAAATAGCCTCGGACATCGTAGCCATCCTGCATCGCCTCTTTGACTTCCAGCATGTGATTGAAGAGGTAGCGGACGCGCTTGATATCCTTTGCGGTGGCCACGCCATTTTCTGTGATAACGATTGGTTTCCCGTAGCGTTTCTGGACGTTCCGGATCTGCTTGTAGAGCGATCGTGGCTGGATGATCCACCCGAGGAGGCTGTAGTTCCGACCACGGCGAGCCTTGAGGGCCAGCAGGGCGGTGAAGTCGGGATACTCGGTGTAGTAGTAATTGAATCCGATCAAATCGCAGACGTCGAACGTGCGGTCGAGGTGGGTAAAGTTAATGCGCTGCATGAGATTGTAGTAGGCCCCGGTCGGATCGAGGAGCGCCCGCTCCCAATACGGCATCGCCGCGATGCTCAGGATCAGCGCGTCTCTCCGGTTTTTTCTCACGATCTCGGCAGCTTTCCGGAATCCCCAGACGCTTTCGTCGAGGGCTGCGGAGTGGCCGACGAAATCCAACAAATGCCCCGGCGGCCATGTGGCGCTGATGTAGCCGAGAGCGAGGTCGCCATTCGGTTCGTTCTGCGGGGCGAAGACCCGCACGTAGGGAGCCATGGCCTTCGAGACTTTTTCCACGTAAAGGGGCCAGCGCTCGCGGTAGAGCGGGCTCAGCCAGCGCGAGCGGGTGCTTTTTTTTGGGTCGACCATCCATGACGGAAAGGTGAAGTGCCAGAGCGTCACGACCGGCTCGATGCCGGCGGCCTTCAATTGGCGGGCCATGTCGACATACCGGCGGAGCGCGGCCTCGTTGTAGCGTCCAGGCGAGGGCTCGATCCGCGCCCACTCGATGCCGAACCGATAGTGATTCACTCCGATCTTTTTTAGAGCCTCCAGATCGCGATCGAAATGCGTCCAGCTCGACACGGCCTCATCGCCCTTCGGCGGCACACGCTTGGCCTCTGCGAAGAGATCCCAGTCCGTCTTGAAGAAATTCGGGTCCCCCGGTTTCTCCGTCCTATTTTCGTTTTGGAACGAGCTGCTGGCAATGCCCCACCAGAACGGACCAGTATCCAACTTCTTGGCTCCCTTGGTGGCCTCTACACGAGGGGCTGGGGGAGGGGTGACGCAACCTGTGAGGCTAAAAACGATCACCGATCCAAAGAGTAGAACCTTGTTCACGCGGACATGTCTTCCACTCGGTGACGGGAAAATCGAGCCTTTCTCATCGCCAATCAGAAGATTTTTCGGCATGGTGTCGTCTCGTTCAGAACAGATGCAGGTCCTTCGAAACGGCAAAATGTTTATCGTTAAATTCCAAAAGTCCCACCGGCCTCTCTCGCAAGGGAATTAACGGAATGTCCCCCCTCAACAGCCTCGTTCTCGGACTCGGACTGTTCTTCCTTGGTCTTCAGTTGGTCGGGCAAAACCTTCGGCAGCTGAGCAGTGGGGGATTCCGGCACTTGGTGAAGTCCGCCACGCATACTCCGGTTCGCGCCGCTCTCCTCGGGATCGTTGCTGGTGCGGTCATGCAGAGCGCGACAGCCGTGACATTTGTCATGGTCAGCATGGTCGGGAGCGGAATCATCAAGACGCCATCGGCGAGGGTCGTTGTCGTGTGGTGCAATGTCGGACTGACGGCGCTCGCGTTTCTCGCAACGATCAACATCCACCCGCTCGTAGCCTTTGTTGTCGGCATCTCAGGAATCATCATGGGCTCGGTGCGCGCGAAGCCATGGAACACGATCGCCGGAGCAGTTCTCGGCATAGGGTTGATCTTGTTTGCCCTCCAGCAAATGGGCGAGGGGGCAGCCCCGCTGAAGGATGCCGCGTGGTTCCGCTCCGGGATCGAATTTGCGCTGGCGTCGCCGGTCCTGGCTTTTGTCTGCGGAATCGCCGCGGCTGCCATTCTGCAATCGAACACCGGTGCGGCCATGCTGGTCATTACGCTCGCCGGGGTCGGTGCCATCCCGTTCGAGCAGGCGATTCCTGTCATTTACGGCACGAATCTCGGCGCGATCCTGCTGCGGTTCTTTTTGTCTTCAGGGATGAAGGGGGCGCCTTTGCGCCTTGTTCGCATGGAGGATTTTTTCTGTGTCCTCAGCGGTGTTGTGATGATGACACTCTTCTTCATTGAGTCCGCCGGGCTCCCCCTCGTCGCCACGACCGCTCGGAGCTTCGAGGGAGCGGCGACCCAGTTGGCGGTTGTGTTTTTTCTGTCCAACCTCATCCCCGCACTCCTGTTGACCCCGGCTCTGGAGATCGTCGCCACCCAGCTCAAGCGGATCTGGCCGGGCGAGCAACCGACGGCCTCGCTTCTGACTTCGCAAGCGCTTTGCGACGCTTCCACGGCGTTGGATTTAATCCCGCGCGAACTCGCCCGCCTGTTGGCCGGCATTCGCGCCGATGCGGGTCCGAGTGGGTCCGTCGATCCCGAAACCCGAACGTCCGAGGCATTCCGTCAACAAGCCGCCGCCGTCGAGCGATTCTGTGTCCGTCTCGCCTCGGAATGCTCGCTGTCCCGGACGCAATCGACGACCCTGCAACGCCTCCGGGCGGGGTTGCACACGATTCGGCAAATTGGCGAAGCCGTCGCTGAGTTTTCTGATGCCGTTGCGGGGTTGTCTCCCGCAACCCGGCCGGTCGCCGAGCGTCTCGGGGCCATGCTCCACGGCCATCTCGATCTCGCCGTCCGTGCGACGAGTTCTCTCGATCCAAGTGCCGTGAGTGACTTTGATAAATCGACAAAACACCATGCAGTGCCCGTCGAAGCCGCCCGCGAAACCTTCAAGACAGCTGCTTCAACATTCCCCACCGAAGCACGCCTTTCCCTCGCGGCCCTCCTCGACAATTTCGATATCGCCATTTGGCTCATCCACCGGCTTTCCAAACTCGAAACACGAATTTTGGAAACAGAGCCCGTTTGAAAAAACGCGAATGCAGAAGCCATCGTGCGCGATGCAGGGTTCGAACCTGCGACTTCTTGCGTGTGAAGCAAGCGCTCTACCACTGAGCTAATCGCGCGAGACGGCTACTAGAGCCGGAGAATACGCGCTTTTGAAAAATCAAGGCAAACAGATTCGGTTGGCCTGAACATGGGAGAGCTACCCAACCAGAGAGAGATTTTTGACAGAATTAACGGAATTTCTGGAATTCCCTAAATTCGTTCTGCACAATTTTGTTAATTCCGTAAATTCCGTCCAAAAGCCGCTTTTCGGGCCAACGAGTTTTTGTTGTCGTCCTTAAAATGGTTTTACAGTCCCGCTTTTCGATTCGCGGCATTCTCGACTCAGGCGTTCATCGGCTGTCGGATGATGGTCTTCCAGCGTGAGGGGGCGGCGCGGCGGATGTCGCTGAGGTAGATCTCGTGGTGTTTGCCGCGGCGGGTCGAGCGGGCGTCGATGTAGTTGTGAAGTTTTTCGATCGTCGGGCGCTCTTCGGTGAAGGGACCGACGTGCATGATTTGTGCGCAGAGGCCCTCTTCGAAAGTTTCCAATCGGAGCTTCTCAAGTGCGGGGAGGGCTTTTGTCTTTCGAACCCGGTCCATGGCGTCGCGGATGACATCCGAGGGAACGCAATCGGGCTGCATGATCATCATCGTCCACTTCCATTGGCTTCTGTCATCTTTCAGGAAAACGGACCAATCATCAGCCCACCACAGGCCCTCCAGCGGCATGACGGTATAGTCGATGGCCTGGGGACTCCGCTTGAGCGCGAACTTCGTGGTGTAGGATACGGAGAATAGGGCCTCGACGGCTTGAGTGTAGGACACCGACGAGTTCGGATCGCCTTCTCCGTCGATCATCAAATATGAGAAGGCAGGAACGTCGACGGCGCCGATGGTTTTTGCGGAGGCGAAATAGAGATTTCGGAACTCTCGTTTGATGTCTCGTTTGATCATGGAGATCGTGGTTTAACTGTCGAAGGATGGATGTTCCAGCGCCGCCTGAGTGAGGTCCTGCGAGCCGCCATTGCGTTAAATGAAATTAATCGGATTGCGAGGGAAAAGCACACGGTTTGGGCTGCGGATTTCGCGCTTTCGAGGAGGGGGATGGTCGTGTGGAATGGAATTTGCTCGCTTCCACTGGCGGACGGTGTTTGAAGGCTCTCCGCAAACGAGATTGAAAGAACTTATTCCATGAACGACGCCTGCCCTTCCCACGATGAAATCGGACTCTACAACCCCGGGCACGAGCATGATTCGTGCGGGGTCGGATTTGTCGCTCAGGTGAGCGGAAGACGATCAAATCAGATCCTGCGGATCGGTTTGCGGTCGATTTGTAGCCTGATGCACCGTGGGGCTTTGGATGCCGACGCGAAGACCGGCGACGGGGCCGGGATCATTACGCAGATTCCCTATCGGTTGTTTGTGCCAGAGGTGACCCGTCTCGGTCACAAGCTTTTTCAGGAATCCGATCTTGCCGTTGGTGTGATGTTTCTTCCGCACGACAACGCGTATGCGCAGGCGCGGGCGAAAGCGATTACCCAAGAGGTTTTGGAAAAGCGCGGGCTTTTCCTATTCGGCTGGCGCGACGTGCCGATCAATCTCCACGTTCTCGGGGAAAAAGCGCAGATGACCATGCCCCGGATCGAACATGTCCTCGTCGGGCGTCCGTGGGGAATGGCCGATGACGACTACGAGCGGCGGCTTTTCCTTGCGCGGAACGAGATCGAGGATGCGGCTGTGGCCGACAAGATCCGGAATTTTTACATCCCGTCCTTTTCCCACCGGACGATCGTTTACAAGGGATTGTTGGTCTCGGCGTCACTCGAGAAATTCTACCGGGACTTGTCGGATCCGCATTACGATACGGCGCTTGCGATTTACCACCAGCGCTACAGCACAAATACGTTCCCGACATGGCCGCTCGCACAGCCGTTCCGGATGATGGCTCACAATGGGGAGATCAACACGATTCGGGGCAACCGGAATTGGATGCAGGCCCGTGAGGCCGAGTTGCGTGCGGATTTCTGGGGCGACGATATCAAGCTCCTGAAGCCGATTATCCAGCCCGGAGGGTCGGATTCCGCGAGTCTGGACAACGCGCTCGAGGTTCTCACCATGAGCGGGCGGAGCTTGTTGCATTCGATGACCATGCTGGTTCCGCCAGCGTATCGTTCGGATCCCAAGCTCTCGCCCGAACTTCACGCGTTTTACAAATTCCACCGTTTGATCTGCGAACCGTGGGACGGACCGGCCGCCCTTTGTTTTACCGACGGACTGATGGTTGGAGCCTGCCTCGACCGAAACGGGCTGCGGCCAGCGAGATACAAACTGACCGACGACGGGATCTTTGTAATCGGGTCCGAAGTCGGAGTGTCGGGTCTGGATCCAGCGACCGTCATTGAAAAAGGTCGCTTGGCACCGGGAGAGATGATCGCCGTCGACACGGCTGGCGGAAAGCTTCTCCGGGACCGCGAAATCAAGCGGGCCCTCGCCGCCAAAAAGCCGTATGCGACGTGGCTTGCGGACAACTTGCTCGAGGTCGCACCCGTCACCCCCGCGGAGGTGCCGGCTCCATCCGGCGAGACCGATATCCTCACCCTGACGCAGCGCCAGATTGCGTTTGGGTATTCCAGCGAAGAGGTCGAAATGATCATCAAGCCGATGATGAAAGACGGTGCTGAAGCGGTCGGCTCAATGGGTGATGATACACCGCTTGCCGTGCTCTCGCTGAAGCCGCGCCTCCTCTACACGTATTTCAAACAACTCTTCGCTCAAGTCACAAATCCGCCGATCGACCCAATTCGCGAGAAGCTGGTGATGTCCCTGCACACCGTGCTCGGCTGGCGGCGCAACCTTTTGGGAGAAACTCCCGACCATGCCCGGCTCGTGATGGTCGAGTCTCCCATCCTGCTCGATCCCGACCTTGAGCGGGTCCGGGCGATCGGTGGTGAGCACATCGCCATGGACGTTTCTGTTTTGTGGAAGGCAGCCGATGGTCCGTCGGCGCTCGAGGCGGCCGTCCGGAAGGTTTGCCAAGATGCCGAGAGTGCCGTCGATGCGGGAGCGAGGATCATCGTTCTCTCCGACCGCGGTGTCGACCACGAGAATGTGGCCGTGCCGATGTTGCTCGCGACCGGTGCGGTGCACCATCATTTGCGACGTGTCGGGAAGCGGATGAAAGCTGCGCTCGTTTGCGAGACCGGCGAAGCGAGGGACGTCCACCAAGTCGCCTGCCTCGTTGGGTTCGGCGCGGCGGCGGTCAATCCCTATCTGGCCTGTGAGACCGTGCGTGAGATCTTGGAAAAGCAGGGCGATGTCTCCGGCTATGGAGCGGCGTGCGTGAGCTTGAAGAAGGCGCTCGAGGCCGGTCTTTTGAAGATCATGTCGAAGATGGGAATCTCGGTCGTGAACAGCTACCGGGGGGCGCAGGTATTTGAAGCGATCGGCGTTTCGACAAAGTTGGTCGACGAGTGTTTCTCAGGAACCTCGACTCAGATCGGGGGAATCGGATTTTTGGAAATTGGCGAAGAGTCATTGGCGCGGCACGCGATGGCTTACGCCGGAGCAATCCCGGTCGAGGCCGGTAAGCTCGACGATCCCGGCTATTATCGTTTCCGTCGTGGCGGCGAGATGCATGCGGTCACTCCGCCGGTCCTCCAGAGCTTCCATGCGTTTGTTGGGATCAAGGGTGCCGACAAGGCGGGAAAAGCCGAGGACTACAAAAAGTATGTCGACGCTGTTCTTGCGAACCGCCCGGTCGCACTCCGCAACCTTCTTGAGATTGTTCCGAACCAAGGTGGTCAGGTTCCGCTCGATGAAGTGGAATCCATCGAAGATATCCGTCGACGGTTTACCACCGCCGGGATGTCACTCGGGGCATTGAGCCCGGAGGCGCACGAATGTCTCGCGATTGCCATGAACCGGATCGGTGGAAAATCCAATAGCGGCGAGGGTGGCGAAGACCCAGCCCGTTTTAAGCGCCGCGACAACGGGGATTGGGCGAATAGCGCAATCAAACAGATCGCGTCCGGGCGGTTCGGTGTGTCGGCCGCCTACCTCGCATCCGCCAAGGAGATCGAGATCAAGATGGCGCAGGGAGCCAAGCCCGGTGAGGGCGGACAGTTGCCCGGGCACAAGGTCAGTGGCTACATCGCCAAGCTCCGCCACGCTGTCGAAGGGGTCACGCTCATCTCGCCCCCTCCGCACCACGACATCTATTCGATCGAGGACCTGGCACAATTGATCTATGACCTCAAGCAGGTGAATCCCCGTGCCCGGATCTGCGTGAAGCTTGTCGCGGAGGCAGGCGTGGGGACGATTGCGGCGGGCGTTGCCAAGGCCCATGCAGATATTATTTTGGTCAGCGGCCACGAAGGTGGCACGGGCGCTTCGCCCCTCAGCTCGATCAAAAATGCAGGTGGACCGTGGGAGCTCGGAGTCGCCGAGACCCATCAGGTTCTCATGCTCAACGGACTTCGGAATCGTGTCACTCTCCGGACGGATGGAGGAATGAAAACCGGCGAGGATATTGCCTACGCCGCGCTCCTTGGTGCGGAGGAGTTCAATTTTGGGACCGCCGCTCTTATTGCCATGGGGTGCGTCTATGTGCGGCAGTGCCACTTGAATACTTGCCCGGTTGGGGTTGCGTCACTCGACGATCGGCTGCGCGCGAAATTCAAAGGTCGTCCGGAAAATGTAGTCGCATTTTTCAATGGGGTCGCTGGCGAACTCCGCGAGATCATGGCTCGATTGGGATTCCGCACGATTGAGGAAATGGTCGGAAAAGTGGAAAACCTGCGGCAGCGCACGATTCCCGATCATCCCAAGGCGAACACGTTGGATCTCTCCCGGCTTTTGACAAATGTTGTGAAAGATGATCCCTCAGCGGTCCGTCATGCGACTCGTGCGAGGAACGACGGCCCGGAAGATCGGACGTTGGACGAGGTTGTCCTCCAAGACGCAAAAGAGGCGATCAACGATGGCAAGCCCATCGTCCTCTCCTACAAGGTCACGAATATCAACCGCTCGGTTGGCACACAAGTGTCTGGAGAAATCGGTTACCAGTGGGGCGAGGAGGGGATTCCGGCCGGGACGATTGAGCTTAGGCTCAGCGGGAGTGCCGGTCAGAGCCTGGGGGCATTCTTGGCTCCCGGCGTCCGGATTTTCTTGATCGGCGAGGCGAATGACTACGTCGGCAAATCCATGAGTGGTGGCGAGATCATCCTTAAGCCGCGCTCGCCGCGTAAATTCGTGCCGCACGATTGCATGATCCTAGGAAACACGGTGATGTATGGCGCGACCGGCGGATTTCTTTTTGCCAATGGTCGGGCCGGCGAACGGTTCTGTGTGCGCAATTCCGGGGGAACTGCTGTCGTCGAGGGCGTCGGCGATCACGGGTGTGAATACATGACGAATGGCACGGTGGTCATTCTGGGTGGGACTGGGAAAAACTTCGGTGCCGGCATGACTGGCGGGGTCGCTTATGTCTTGGACCTGACAGAGGAATTCCCAGCGCTTATCAACCCGCAGCTCGTAACCGCATCCCGAGTGGATGAGGAGAAGGATATCCAAACGCTCCAAGGATTGATCCAACAGCATCTGGCCTTCAGCGGCAGTGAGCGGGCGCGATTGGTTTTGAGCGAGTGGACGGAATACCTGCCGAAATTCTGGAAGGTCAGTCCGAGTATTCCGTTGGCAAAGCCGATTCCCGAACCCGCGAAAGAGGCGGAGGCCACGGGGACGGTCATCAACGAGAATGTGATCGCGTCGCGGTAGCCCGCATCATGTCCGCCGCATCGTGGTGTCGCGAAGAAATTTTGCGTCGTCACGTTCGGGGTAATCGAGGGTGAAATGGAGTCCGCGGCTCTCCTTGCGGCTGAGGGCGCAATCGACAACAAGCGAGGCAACGGTCACCAGATTGCGGAGCTCCAGGAGATCGGTCGAGATCTTGAAATTCCAGTAAAATTCCTGCACCTCCGCATGGAGGTTTCTCAACCGAGTGGCCGCTCGCTGGAGCCGCTTGTCGGTGCGGACAATGCCGACATAGTCCCACATGAGTCGGCGGATTTCTTCCCAGTTGTGGGCAATGACGACGAGTTCGTCGACGTCGCTGACTTCGCCAGCCCGCCATTCCGGAAGCTCGAAGTCCACACGGGGTGGGCGGTTGCGAGTGGATTTCTCAAAGGCGCGATGGGATACGACGAGGCCTTCGAGGAGGGAATTGCTCGCAAGGCGGTTCGCTCCATGCAGCCCGGTGCAGGCGACTTCACCGATCGCAAACAACCCACGCAGAGACGTCTCGCCGTTCAGGTCGGTCTTCACTCCACCGCACTGGTAGTGCGCGGCGGGCACGACAGGAATCGGCTCGCTCGTCATATCGATTCCGTTTCGGAGGCACGTTTCGTAGATGTTCGGGAAGCGGGATTTGACGAAGTCCGGCGGCTTGTGGGTGATGTCGAGGTAGACGCATTTGCTGCCGCTGCGTTTCATCTCGGCATCGATCGCCCGGGCGACGATGTCTCGCGGGGCGAGTTCCATCTGGGGGCTGTGATTCTCCATGAACCGCCGGCCGCGGGAGTCAAGGAGACGTCCGCCTTCGCCGCGCACGACTTCGGAAATCAAAAACGATTTTACATCAGGATGGTAGAGGCAGGTGGGATGGAACTGGATGAATTCCATATTGGCGATGGTCGCGCCAGCCCGCCATGCCATGGCCACGCCGTCACCGGTCGCAACATCGGGATTGGTCGTGTAGAGATAGACTTTCCCGCACCCGCCCGTTGCGATCACGTTGACATCGCTGCGGAGCGTCTCGACGCGTCCAGTCGCTTCATCGAGCACATAGACGCCCACGCAGCTATTTTCCATGGCGTAGCCGAGCTTGCCTGTTGTTAAAAAGTCGACGGCCATGTGGTTTTCCATGACTTCGATCGAGGGATGCGCCGCGATGCGATCGAGCAACGTTCGCTCGATTTCCATGCCGGTAGAGTCTTGAAAGTGCAGGACGCGCCGCTTCGAGTGCCCGCCCTCCTTGCCGAGATCGAGTTCGTTTTCGCCGTTCATCGTCTCGCGGCGATCAAAATGCATGCCCATCTCGATGAGCTCCGCAATCCTCTCAGGCCCTTCGGTCACGACCGCCCGCACCGCATCCTCGTGGCAGAGCCCGGCTCCGGCAGTGAGGGTGTCGCGAATGTGGAGGTCGAAGGAATCCTCCTCGCTCACAACGCACGCGACGCCGCCTTGAGCCCATGCCGTGTTCGAATCCGAGCGTCCGCGTTTGGTAACGAGGGCAACCGAACCTTTCTCTGCGGCGCGGAGCGCGAACGACAGGCCGGCGATCCCGCTGCCGACGACGATGAAATCAAATTCTCTCATGACTGGGTGGGGAGGGCGACATTATCGATCAATCGAGCGCGACCGAGATAGACGGCGGCGGCAAGGCGGCCGGGTATCGACCGATTGCGGAGCGGAGCCAATGTGGCGGCATCAACCGCCTCGACGTAGTCAATGCGCGCCCCGGGGAGCCGCTGAATCGCAGAACGAGCAGACTTCACAACGTCTGATGGACGACCAGCAGAGGTGGCATTTTTCAGAGCGAGGAAAATTCCTGGTGCGACGTCACGCTCGGGAGCGGTGAGATAGGCATTCCGCGAGCTCTTCGCAAGTCCATCGGCCTCCCGCACGGTCGGGTGGCCTACGATTCGAATCGGGAAATCGAGATCACGGACCATCCGGCGAAGGATTGCGAGTTGCTGCCAGTCCTTTTCTCCAAAGACAGCCATCGTTGGCTGCGTGATGAGAAAAAGTTTCGCCACGACCGTGCAAACCCCGCGGAAGTGTCCGGGGCGTGAACGTCCGCAGAGAGTCTGGGACAGTTCGGCTTCATCGATCCAGACCGAGCGATCCTTGAAATACATCGTTTCGGCCGATGGGTGAAAAACGGCATCGGCACCGGATTCCCTACAGACGGCAAGGTCGGACTTCAGCGGCCGTGGGTATGCTGAAAAATCCTCGCTGGGTCCGAATTGCGTCGGATTGACAAAAATCGAAACAATGACCGCACCGTCTTTCCCGGCCAGCTTTCGGGCCTTGCGAATGAGAGCCGCATGTCCGCTGTGGAGTGCACCCATCGTGGGAACAAGGACGACCTCGCCGGGGAGGGATTTATGCCAGCGACGAAGCGGGGCGGGCGTGAGAAACGTCCTCATTGCCCTCGGGCTCCTCGGCGATGAACCTCGCGGGACACGGAAATCAGTTCGCGCTCACCGGAGAGGCCGCAGGCGTCTCCGCGCTCGCAGGAGGAGCCACTGGCGTCTCGATCGCTGCCGGAGGTGCGACAGGGGTCGGCGCGGCCGTTGCCTGGGGAACTGGTGCGCTGAGGAGCCGCTCCTGAACCGCTGTCTTTCCGCCTGCAGACTTTGCCGTCAGGATGGAGAGGAGGAGGGTAATGGCAAAAAAGCCGATCGCGAGCCACGTTGTGAATTTTGCGAGAACGTGCGTGGTTTGAGCGCCAAAGATGTTATCCGTCACTCCTCCACCGAAAGCCGCTCCCAAGCCCTCACTCCGCGGACGCTGCATGAGGACGACAAAAACCATCAAAAGGCACAGGATGACGTGCACAGTGATGAGGACGGGCATAATGATCTGCATAAGGGTGCATGGGAATACTCTACAGTCTCACGGTTGTAAAGTCCCGAGCGAGCGGCTCAGGAGCCGAGACCATCCCCCCGGAGCGCCACGACGATCGCCTGACCGTTGAGTGCGACCTCGTCTCCCGCCTGAAGTTTGCGGCGTTTTCGGGTCTCGACCTCCGAGTTCACGGTGACATGGCCCTCGCTGATGAGATATTTCGCCTCTCCGCCCGTGTCGGTCAGCCCGGCAAACTTAATAAACTGGCAGAGCTCGATGGGGACTTCGCGGACAACAACACGCTTCGGAGAATTCATGGTCTGGACTTTCCGTGGAGGAGGGGACTTCGTCGAACGAAATCGGTGCTCTCAGGTCGCGGCCAGGAGCGCTCGCGCATGGGCGAGGGCCGACGACGCGGTGCCGCCAAGCATCCGGGCAATCTCCCTCTCGCGGTCCTCGCCGACGACGGCTTCCAGTGATGTGGATGTGCGATTTCCCGACGTATCTTTTTTCACAACAAATTGGGTGGCAGCCGTCGATGCAACTTGAGGGAGGTGGGTAATACAGAAGACCTGATGGGACGATCCGAGGTCACGCATTTTTGCACCGATCTTCGCGCCGATCTCGCCGCCGACATTGGCGTCGATTTCGTCAAAAATAAGAATGGGAATGCTATCCTGCGCGGCCAACGACGTCTTCAGGGCGAGCATGACTCGGGAAATCTCTCCGCTCGAGGCAATCGCGCGGAGTGGGCGCTCGGGCTCGCCGGGATTCGGAGCGAAGAGGAACTCCACCTGTTCCGCACCATGGGGTCCAGGCTCGGCCAAAGATTCCAGAGCCAGTGAAAATCCCGCACGGGCGAAGCCGAGATCGGCGAGATGACGCTTCACCAAAGCCGCCAGCTTCGGTGCGGAGGACGTGCGGGCGCGGGTCAGCTTCTTCGCTGCCTGAGCAAGGGCGTCTGCCGCGGAGGCGATTTCGCCGTCAAGGCCAGCCCCGCGCTCTTCTTGTGTTCGGAGCTCCGCAAGGCGGGTGCCTGCCGTTGCGCCGAACTCGATCACCGCCTCGACGGAAGTTCCGTATTTTCTCTTGAGGGATTGGAGGAGGTCGAGGCGGGACTCGATCTGGGCAAGCTGCGCAGGGTCGGACTCCAAACTTTCCGAATAACGCTCAACGGTGCGGGAAAAGTCTTGGACGGATTCAAAAATCCCCGTGGCAGAATCTGAGAGTGCGGAGGCGGCTGGATCGAGGCGGTGCATTTCGCGTGTGAGCCGAGCGAGCTCGGTCAGGCGCGAGTGGATCGAGTCGTCCGAATCTCCGGTGAGGGCCAAGATCTTCGCGCTCAGCTCGGCGAGCCGCTGACCATGAGAGGCAGCCATTTGGCGAGCAACGAGTGGCTCCTCCTCGCCGGTCTGGAGTCCGGCCTCCTCGATTTCGCGGACTTGGTGATCCAGCAAGTCCGCCTCGCGGGCCAGGGCGGAGGAGTCCTCCGACAGACGGTTCTTTTCAGCCACTAGCCGCATCCAATCTTTCCGAGCCGCGACATAGGCAGATCGCAATTCTCCCGCGGCCGCGAACGAATCGAGGAGGAAGATCTGTTGGTCGCGTGAGAAAAGACTCTGATGGTCATGGGGCCCGTGCAGGTCGACAAGGAGGTCCCCGACCTCGCGGAGGGTCGCCAGGGTGCACGGTGAACCGTTGGCAAATTGCTTGCCGCTTCCTGCCGTCGTGATCGTCCGCCGGATGATAAACAATCCGTTCTCACACGGCTCGATCCCACCCTGATCGAGCACTCGATGAACTACCGAGTCGTCCGGCAGGGAAAATGCCCCCTCGACCGTGCATGTGTCTGCTCCGGTGCGGACGAGCGATTTGTCGGCACGCTCGCCAAGGAGGAGCTTGATCGCACCGAGAATGATCGATTTTCCTGCGCCCGTCTCGCCCGTCACCGCCACGCAGCCAGGCCCTGGCTCCCAGAGCAGGTCCTCGACAAGAGCAAGGTTTCGAATTCGCAGGGATGCGAGCGTTGCGGACATCTGCCGACTATGTCACTCTAGCCGCCGAAAGAAAAGCCGTGCGCGAGATCGAGATCACATTTTTAGGAACTGGGACGTCGCACGGGATTCCCGTGATCGGGTGCGAGTGTCGTGTCTGCAAATCGCGCGATCCGAGGGACAAGCGGCTGCGAACGGGGATCTTTGTTAGCACGCCCGAATGTGCCTTCTGCGTGGATACGCCGCCGGATTTCCGGACCCAGTGCCTGCGTGAGGGGATTCAGACGCTTGATGCCGTCGTTTATACGCATTCGCACAGCGATCACATTTTGGGCTTTGATGATCTGCGGAGGTTTTGTGAGGTCGAGGACCGCCAGATGCCGATCTACGGGTCTGCACGGACGCTGTCTGATCTGGCGAGAGTCTTTCAATATGCGTTCGATGACAGTCCGAAATTCCGGACGTATGTCAGGCCCGAGGCGCACACGATTGATGGGCCGTTTTTTCTTGGTGAGACCCGGCTTGTCCCGATTTCTCTGCCCCATGGACGCATCGAGACAACCGGCTTGGTCTTTCATCGGGGTGGGCGCAAACGGCTTGCCTACATGACCGATTGCCAAGCGGTGCCAGCCGAGGCGGAGGACGAGGCGAGGGGAGTCGATGTGCTTGTCATCGATGCCCTCCGCCACGCCCCGCATTCGACGCATCTTTCGATTGATGAGGCGCTGGCGGTCGTAGATCGCATCCGTCCGGGCATGACGTATTTTATTCACATGTGCCACGATGTCGGACATAGCGTGACCGAGGCCATGCTTCCACCGGAGATTCGCTTGTCGTATGACGGTTTGCGCATTCAGGTGTAGCCTCATTGCCGCGCTCGGCATGCTGGCGCTCGGACCGTCACTGACGGCGGCCGCCACGCGCGAGGCCATGGCGACAGTGGTTGTTTTCAATAGGAACGATCCGGATTCCAAGAGTCTCGCCGAATACTATGCCGGGCGCCGGAGCATTCCGGCTGCGCAAATTGTCGGCCTCGATTGTCCCGCCGCCGAGGAGATTTCCCGGGCGGACTACGACGCATCGATGGCCATTCCACTTCGGGCCTTGTTTGTCAAAAAAGGCTGGTGGACACTTGGTCGCGACGCGCGCGGGGAACGGAAGGTGACGGCCACAAAGATCCGGTTCTTGGCGATCATGCGCGGCGTGCCGTTAAAAATCCGATCTGACCCGACGATCCCGCCAGCGACATTTTTGCCAGGACTCCCTGCAGAGATCACGTCTGTGAACGAGGCGGCTGTCGATAGCGAGCTGGCGACACTTGGGATGCCGGTGCCAAGCGTGGGGGGTATTTTTCCCAATCCCTATTTCCGCCGGTTCACGACAATCCTCGACAACCCGATTGATGCCGGATTTCTCCTTCCGGCGCGGCTGGATGGCCCGACGACAATGATCGTGCGGGCGATGATTGACGACTCGATCACCGCCGAACAATCCGGACTCTGGGGTTGGGGCTATGTCGATGCGCGCAATATTCAATCGGGGGGCTACGTGGAAGGTGACAACTGGATGAGGAATCTCTCGGTGATGATGCGCACCGAGGGGATCCCTGTCATTTTCGATAATAATCCGGCGACATTTCCGACGGGATATCCAATATCCGATGCTGCTGTGTATTTTGGCTGGTATGCGGAATCCGTGAACGGTCCGTTCGCTGATCCGACGTTCCAGTTCCAGCGAGGAGCAGTGGCCGTCCATCTTCATTCGTTCAGCGCCTCCACCATTAGGAGCACCACGGCGCAGTGGTGCGGACCGTTGCTGGCGCGGGGCGCGGCGGCGACTTTGGGGAATGTCTACGAACCGTATCTCACCCTCACGGCGAACCTGGATGTTTTTCAAGACCGCTTGATGTCCGGTCTGACTCTGGCTGAGAGCGCGTATATCTCGCAGCGCGCGCTTTCGTGGATGGGGACCGTCATCGGCGATCCGCTTTACAGGCCGTATGCGGCGTGGAGTTCGCCGACCGTGAATAAATCGGATCCGTGGCAGGTGTATCGTCAGATCGTCGGATCGGCTCCCGGAGGGCCGCTGGCCGTCGCAGGTCGATTGCGGAGTGCTGCGACCGAGTCGGGAAACAGCATGTTCCTCGAGGCGCTGGGAGCGGCTCAGTTTGATGCCTCTGCGAACTCCGACGCGCTGACGAGTTTTCAAGACGCGTTGAAGTTGGCAAAGAATCCGATGGTCCGGGATCGGCTCAATATCGAGATTGTCGCGACCCTTCGTGTCCTCGGGAGGAATGCCGATGCCGTGGCAACGGCGAATGCGGCCGTTGAGGGCCTGCCGGACAGTCCGCAGAGGCAACTGATATTGCAAGACTCTGGGCAGCCCGCGACTCCGACGCCGTCTCCGATTGCACTTTCCGCGCCGATACCCGAGGCAACCCCGACGCCTACGCCAACTCCTCCTCCGACCCCACGGCCTACCCCGCTTCCTCCGCCTCCGATGCCGGTGCTGCCCCCATGAACGTGCTTCCGGAATTTTCCTATGATTCCGCGCTCGGTGCGTTCTCCATCGAGGAATCGACCATCCCGCGGATGTCGGAGATCGAGATCCAAGCACGGCTTTTCAGCGGCGAGTTTGGGACGCGTTGGACGACGACTCGGGGGTCGGATGTCGAGGTCGTTCACTTTGGCGAGTGGAACCGGGAGGCCGGTCCAGATTTTCGGGGCGCGAGGGTGCGGTTCTCGGATGGGTCCGAACGCGATGGCGACATCGAAGTTGATGGAGACCCGAGAGATTGGGAGAATCACGGACACGCGCGAAACCCCGCGTTTGCCGGCGTCTTGCTCCAGCTTTTTGTTCACGCCGCCGGTCCGCAGGCGTTCGCGAGGACGATCGAGAACCGCGAAGTCGTCCAAGCGCGCCTCAGGATCGAGCGTCGGGGCGCACGCCCACTGAGTCGGGTTCCAGGAATCGTCCAAAGAGAATCGGCTTTGGCCATGATCGAGGCCGCAGCCGATTTCCGGCTTCGGCAAAAAAGCTCGGCCCATGCGGCGGCGGTCTCACTCCACGGTGTCGACACGGCCTTATTCCATGCGATTGCCACTGGTCTCGGATACAAGAATAACGCAGTCCCATTCTTGCTGGTCGCGCAGCGCTGCGGGATCCGCATGGCCGGCTCGACGGGTGGGGAAGCGAGGCTTTTCGGGTTGGCGGGATTTCTTGAGCCGAGGACTTTTGATCGGGCAGACGGCGTGACGAGGGACTATCTCAAGCCGCTCTGGGAAGACTGGTGGGCCGTCCGGGATGGTCTTACGCGGCTGATTGTTCCCGGTGGGCTCTGGAAACTATCGGGTCTCCGTCCCGCGAATCACCCGCACAGACGGCTCGGCGCACTAGCCGCCGTGGCGAGGGGATTTGCTGCACTCCGGCGGGAGATGAAAAAGAATGGGATTCGGGGATTCGAAAAGTTTTTCACCGGGCTCGCGGATGACTATTGGAATCGGCATTGGAACCTCTCCGCCGCGCGGCTTGATCGCGACCTGGCGTTGGTCGGCGCAGACCGGGTGAGCGACTTGGTTGTTAATGCCCTGATTCCGTCCCTCCCGCTGGAAGAGGGCAGAGAGGCACTTGCCAAGCGGGCTGGCCCGACGGCCAGCGGAAAGATCTTCCGGGCTTGTGAGTGGTTGCTGGGAGAATCCGATCCTCGCTTGTTCAAGAGCGCTCTCCATCAACAGGGGCTGCTCCAGCTTTATGCGGATTTCGGAGGAATCACGGCCGTCGAAGCGTTGAGCCGGATCCGGTCGAACTAACCCTTGTAGGTCTGAAGGCGGTTCCGCCAGCCGGGAAGCCACTTCGCCTCGTTGCGTTCCGGTGGGGAATTTTTTACGCGGCGGGTGAGAACCGTGTCGGCCGCGGTCGCGAAAGCCGAAAGTGCGGGCCCCGAGGGCGACATCGTCTCGAGGACTTGGAGCAATCCCCAGCCAGTTTCCGCGTAACGTTCCGACGGGTTGACGCCTTCGCCTTTGAAATTCACGTAATCCATCAGCGCGTAGAATCCCAGCGGCTCGGCAGCCACACGTCGGAAATTCGCCTCCACCTTTGCTCGTTGGGATGCGGGAGCGGCCGCCAGCATTTTCGGGAGGGCATTTTCGAGGCGCATCGCGGCATATCGGGCTTGGGAAGCCACGGTCGCTGCGAGGAGTTTTCGGAGTTGGGTGAGGCGTGCCCCTTCAATCTCGGCCATGAATTCTGCCCGGGATTTCCATGGGCAGGGCCCGAGTGCCCAGTCCGGCACGTTGGTGCCGTTGGCCGCGAGAAAGCGTGCGAGGCCCGGGAAGCTCTCCTCAAACGGGCCCCGTTTTCCCTCGGGATACCAGATAAAATGAGCGATTCCGAGCGATGGGAATTCCTCTCCCTTGTTCCATGACGTGAGGCCGGACACCGTGCCCGCGCATTCGTTTTTCCAGATTCGCCTTCCGATTTCGAGCGCCTGGGCGTCGGTCAGATTCACGGTCGAGGCGTGAGAGATGGACGCAAGGAAAAGTGCCAGAAGGAGAGCGACGCGCATGTCGGACATTATCAAGATTTACGGCGCAGGGAAAAAAATTCTTTCAGAAGCCCGGCACATTCTTCGGCAAGAATTCCATGCGTGATCTCGCACTGGTGATTCAGTTCCGGCATCTGGAGAATATTGAGCAGCCCGCCTGCCGCCCCGCCGCGAGGATCGCTGCAGCCGAAAATAACCCGCCGCAATCTTGCATGAACGATCGCCCCGGCGCACATCGGGCAAGGTTCCTTCGTGACGTAGAGATCGCAGTCTGTCAGCCGCCAATCTTCAACCGCTGCCTCGGCCTGCGTGATGGCCAGCATTTCCGCGTGAGCCGTGGCATCTTTGAGCAACTCGACTTGGTTCCAAGCGCGGGCGATGACGGTATCGTTCCTGACAATGATCGCTCCGACCGGTACCTCGTCCGCGGCAAAGGCCTTCCGGGCCAATCGTAAGGCTTCGGACATGTGGGATTGATCGCTCGCCAGTTCCATGGAGTCAGGTTATAGAGAAATCATGCAGGAGCGCAAAACTATCGTGGCACCGTCGATCCTCGCGTGTGATTTTTCACGTCTCGGTGCCGAGGTCGAACGAGTCACTTCCGCCGGGGCGGACTGGATCCACTGCGATGTTATGGACGGGCATTTGGTCGACAATATTTCGTTTGGCCCGGCATTTGTCGAAGCGGCCTCGCGGCACACGGCCCGCCCGCTGGACGTGCATTTGATGATCACGAATCCCGACCATTACGTTTCGAGATTCTCAAAAATGGCCGCATCGATCACTGTGCATGTCGAAGCCGATCACGATGTCGCAGGCACGCTTGCGGCCATCCGCGCGGCGGGCTGTCTGGCTGGTCTGGCGATCAGTCCCCCGACTCCGACCGATCGCATTCTGCCGTTTCTCGGCCAGTTCGACATCCTCCTCGTCATGACCGTAAACCCTGGCTTTGGCGGCCAGCCTTTTCTTCCCGAGACGCTCGACAAGGTGCGGGTGGCGTCGGACTGGCGCCGGGAGAGGGGTGTGGACTTTCAAATCGAGGTCGATGGAGGGATCAATGTGGCCACGGCCAAGGATTCGGTGGCGGCGGGCGCGAACATTCTCGTGGCAGGCACATCGGTTTTCAAATCTGCCGATGCGCGTGCGGAGATCTCCGCGTTGCGTCGAGTCGGCGGGGTGGACAAATTGCGCGTCGATCAGTAGCGTCAATACGCTATGAACGATCTTCTCTCCTCCATTTCGCAAGCGGCTCAGGACGGAAAAATCCTTGAATCCTCCGCCGAGAATATCCGTGCCCTTCTCGAGGGGAGCACGTCGCCGGTCTACGTTGCTTCGGTCGGGGAACTCGTGGCGAGTGGGAATTGGAAAGAGCTTGATAACCGGTTTTTTCGGACGCTTGCATTCGGCACCGGTGGGTTGCGCGGGAAGACGATTGGAGCGGTCGTGACCGAGGTCGAAAAAGGGGAGCCCCAGCCACTGGGGCGTCCGCAATTTCCCTGCGTCGGCACGAATGCCATGAATACCTACAACATCAGCCGGGCGACGCAGGGGCTGGTGACTTATGTGAAGGAACATTTCGCGACCGGACGGCGCGAGGGGAAGCCCGCTGTTTGTATCTGCCACGACACACGATTCTTCTCGAGGGAGTTTGCCGAGCTCGCTGCAAAAGTGATCACAGACATGGGTTGCGATGCCTATCTTTTCGAAGGCCCCCGCTCGACTCCCGAGCTATCGTTCGCTGTCCGCCACGTGAATGCGCAGGCCGGGATCAACCTGACGGCCAGTCACAACCCGCCCGAATACAATGGCTATAAGGTCTATTTTGAAGATGGCTGCCAGGTCGTCGAGCCGCATGCCTCGGCAATTATCGACCGTGTGCAGGCGGTCGCGGGAGAAGATTTTTCGCCTGTCGCGGAGAGCGAGCGCGGGGCAGTTATTCCGATGGGAGTTGAGATCGACGAGGCGTATATGGCCCGTCTTGCGACGCTGCCGATCGACCCGGATTTGATTCGCCGCGAGAATTCGCTCCGGATTGTTTACACCCCGCTCCATGGGGTGGGGGCGGTGATTATCAAGCCGATGCTCCAACGTCTGGGCTTCCAATGCGACGGGGTCGCGGCTCAAGAGATTCCCGACGGAAGGTTCCCGACGGTCAAATCTCCGAATCCCGAAAATGCCGAGGCTCTCACCATGGCAATCGCCCAAGCCGATGCGACCGGCGCCGATCTCGTCATCGCGACTGATCCCGATGACGACCGGATGGGAATCGCTGCGCGTGACGGGTCGGGGAAAATGGTTTTGCTGACCGGTAATCAGATCGGATCGATGATCGCATGGTATCGGGCGACCCGGTTTTCCGAGCTGGGAATCCTCAATGATTCGAACCGTTCGCGCGGCGTGCTGATCAAGACATTTGTCACGACCGATTTGCAAAATGCCATCGCCGAGAAGTGCGGACTCCAATGTGTCGAGACGCTGACGGGATTCAAATACATCGGTGAAAAGCTCGGAAAATATGAGCAGGCGATCCCGGAGGAACTCCGCGGCGATTATCGGAATCTTTCCGAGACCGAGACTCGTGACCTCCGGCTCAAACACTCATCATTTTACGTTTTTGGTGGAGAGGAGAGCTACGGATACAGCGGTTCGGATTTTGTCCGCGACAAGGATGGGAACAGTGCGGCGGTGATGATTGCGGAGGTCGCGGCTTATGCGAAATCCCGCCAGCTCACGCTGCCGGCGCTTCTCGACGAGATTTTCGCCGAGTTCGGAGTGTATCTGGAACGCGGCGAGTCCCTCACGATGGACGGCGCCGAGGGGGCAGCCAGCATCAAAAGGCTGGTCGAATCCTATGCGAAGAATCCGCCGACTGAGGTCGATGGGTCGGCCGTTTCCGCCGTCACCAACTTTGCCACCGACGTCATCCACGACAGCGAGGGCGACCGAATTCCCGCCGAGGCCATGCTGATGATCACGCTGGCCGATGGCCGCCGGATCGCTGTGCGTCCGTCCGGGACCGAGCCGAAGATTAAGTATTATATGTTCGCCGTCCAGAAGCCACCACAGGGGGAGCGATTCGAAGTCACCCAAGTCCCGCAGGTCCGAGACGCTGTGGCTGGCAAGCTTGCGAGCCTCTGGACATGGCTCTCGGCAGACGCCGACCGGCGGCTTGGCAAATCCTGATACTCAGCGGAAAAGTGCGGCGAATTTTGACCGATCGTTCCAGAGAAGGATAACGGCCAAAAGTGCGGCAAACGACGAGACGGGGTTAAATCCTTTTGAGAGGAAATAGTCGTAGCACAGGATGTTGACGATGATCGGCACGAGAATGATGAGGCCAAGAGCGGTGAACCGCCCGGACCAGACAAGAACCCCGCCGAGGACTTCCAAGCCCTTAATGATCGCGAGATATCCGGTCACGTGCATGGCCCCCATGAAGTCCGCCGCATGGCCATCGGCTTTCGGAATCGGGATGAAGCGGAACCAGTAGTTGAGCCCGAAGACCACGAAGATCAGACCGAGGAAGAGGCGGGCGGAAAAGAAGGCGTATTTCATGTTAGGATGGCGGGGAGATGAGCATCTTCGCCGCATCGATTCAAGGAAATCCCGCAGACGAACTCTGTGCAGAGCCGCTGGATTTTTCGAACGAGGTGTGCTTGAATCTTTTTCATGAAACTCACTTACTTCGGACATGCGTGCTTTTCGGTTGAAGCGGGAGGGCAGCACCTCGTTTTCGATCCATTCATTCGCCCAAATCCGCTGGCGGCTTCGATTGATTTCGCATCCATCCGAGCAGATGTGATTTTCGTCTCGCATGGTCATGAGGATCATGTCGCGGATGTGGTGGAGCTGGCGAAGCAGACCGGCGCACTTGTCGTCTCGAATTGGGAGGTCTACGAATGGTTGGCCAAGCAAGGTCTGGAGAATCTTCATCCGATGAACCATGGCGGAGGGAAGACCCTCCCGTTTGGTCGCGTGAAAATGGTGAATGCGATCCATTCCAGCACGTTGCCCGGGGGGCTGCCGGGCGGGAATCCGGCTGGCTTCGTGATCTCAACAGGCGAGGGGGATTTTTACTATTCCGGGGATACGGCGCTGACGATGGACATGAAATTGATCGGCGAGGAGTTTGCTCCAAAGTTCGCCGTTCTCCCGATCGGCGACAACTTTACGATGGGGCCCAAAGATGCAGCGAAAGCGGCGGGCTTTGTTGGAGCACCTGTCGTCGTTGGTGTCCACTATGCGACTTTCCCATACATTGAGATTTCGAAGGAATCGGCGCTGGCGGAGTTCGCTGGGACCGGGGTCCGGCTCGTGCTCCCCGGAATTGGCGAGACGATAGAAATGTGAGAAAAACTGGATATCTGCGAGTCTCACGCTTAGATTACCCAGCAAGATGAATTCATTACTCGCGCTCTCGATGCCTGGCTGGCCGGAGATCATTTTTATTTTGATCATTGTCCTCCTCCTGTTTGGTGCAAAAAAGCTGCCTGAACTGGCGCGCGGGATTGGTCAGAGTCTCGGGGAATTCAAGAAAGCCCGTGAGGAATTCGAGCGGGAAGTTCAGAAGTCCGCCGTCGAACTGGAAGTGAAGGAAGCTCCTGATAAGCAGCCTCACAAGCCTGCCTAGCTCAAAGGCTGATCGCTTTTTGAAAAAGCGGATCATCATTTGCCTGATCGGCGCAGCTGCCACGTTTTCGGCCTCGGCGCGCGATGTTGTGGTGGCGGCATTCAATGTGCAAAATTACCTCGCCACGGGGATTTCGCTGGAGGATGGCAAGCGCGATCTGCCACCGAAACCCGAGTCTGCAATCGCTGCCGTCGTCGAGGTGATCAAAGAAATCCAGCCCGACATCCTTGGAATCATGGAAATGGGCGATCCGTCAATGCTCGCGGATCTGCAGGCTCGGTTAAAAAAGGCCGGCATGGATCTCCCTCACAGCGAATGGGTGAAAGGTGCCGACCCCGCGCGTCATCTGGCCCTCCTGAGCAAGTATCCGATCATCGCGCGACAGTCGCGAGATGAGGTTCCGTTCGACTTAAACGGTGTTCGAACGCGGGTCGGGCGAGGGATTCTCGATGTGACCGTCGAGTTGGCACCGCATTATAACCTGCGGCTCGTGGGAGTCCATCTGAAGTCCCGTCGGCAGGTGCCGGACTTTGATGAAGCCTCGATGCGGGCGAAGGAAGCGTCGCACGTCCGGAAACATCTGGACGCGATCCTCACGGCGGCGCCCAAGGTAAATCTCATGCTCTTCGGGGACCTCAACGATACGAAGAACGAATTTCCCGTCCGAGAGTTGATTGGCTCGGCAAAGTCCCCGAACTACATGCGCGATCTCGTGCTGGAAGACCGATCCGGTTTTCGGTGGACGCACTTCTGGCCCGCAGCCGACATCTATTCCCGAATCGATTTTCTCCTCGTCAGCCGCGGTCTCGGGCCGGAGATCGACATGAAAAAGTCTGGAGTTAGTAGTGCGAGCATGTGGTTTAATGCGAGCGACCATCGTGCAATTTTTGCGACGGTCAAAGTTCCGAAAAAATGAAACGCTTTCTTGCCGCCCTCCTGCTCGTTCCATGCCTTGCTTTCGCCACTCCGGATACGGATTGGGCGGCTATCGTGGCGATGGATGCCGGGCCCACGAGAAAGCCTGTGACGCAGGAAGATGTCAAACTCATCGCCCGCCAGCATCTCACAGTTCAGCGAGGGTTGATCACCGATTTTCTCGCCAAATACCCGAATGACCCGAACTCCTTCGATGCCCGGCTGCGCCTCGCGGCGATCTTGGCGACGATCGGGAAAATGGATGGAGTCCAACAACCGGTCGACGACGCGATGCGAATGCTGACTGAGCTGGAGAAAATGCCGGGAGTCCCGCTCGCAAAGCGTGCCGACGCAGGGTTTCAGCGCGTCTCGCTTTATTTTCAGAGCATGCGAGGCCGCGAGGCGGAGATGCGCGGATCGATCGTGGATTCCGCGCGGAACTTCGCAACGAAGTATCCCGGCGACCGACGCGGCCCCCGCCTTCTTGTCGAGGCCGCAACGATTTGCGACGGCGACCCGAAGGCAAAGCGTGAACTCTTGGAGCAGGCAAGGGACCTGTCGCGCGAGGAGGGCCTCAACCGCCGGATTGCCGATGATCTGACTCGATTGGGGCTGCTGAATCAGCCTTTCGCGATGAAGTTTCCGACCATCCAAGGGAAGACGTTCGACACGGAATCCCCACGCGGATTTGTGACCGTGATCGTCTTTTGGTCTGCCGAGTCCCCGCATTGCCTCGTCTGGCTGCCGGAGTTCGTTCGCGCAATTCGGCAATTTCCGGCTTCGAACGTCCGGGTCGCCACGATTGCGGTCGATTCGAAGCGGGCCGATGTCGCGAGGCGCCTGAAGGAACTTCGCATGGAAGACTGGCCGACGTTTTTCGACGGTCTCGGCTGGGAGAGCCCGATGGCGAGAGATCGGGGGATCAACTCCCTCCCGACGGTATTCGTCGTCGATCGGCGGGGTGTCCTCCGTTCGATCAATGCGCGGGATAACTATGATCTTGTCATTCGTCGGCTGCTTCGCGAATAGGGGATCGTTCCTTGCGGCTTGCCAATATCGGGCTCAGACGCTTTGCTCTTCAGACTCATGAAACTTGATATTACCGCTCTGGAAACCGCCGCCCGCGACGCCCGCGGATTGGCGATGGACGCTGTCGCAAAATGCAAATCCGGCCATCTCGGTCTGCCACTCGGCTGTGCCGACATTGGGGCGGTTCTCTACGGGCAAATCCTCAGCTACGATCCCGATGAACCCCGCTGGCTCAACCGCGACCGGTTCATCCTTTCGGCCGGCCACGGAAGCATGTTCCTCTACAGCTGGCTGCATCTTTCCGGCTTCGCGTTGTCACTCGATGAGGTGGCGAATTTCCGCCAGCTTCACAGCATCACGCCCGGCCATCCAGAGTTTCATGAGACGCCGGGAGTCGAGGCAACCACTGGCCCGCTCGGACAGGGTGTCTCGAACGCCGTCGGCTACGCGGTTTCGGCGAAAATGTCGGAGGCCCGGTTCAATACGCCAGAGCACAAGATTTTTGACCACCACGTCATCGTCCTCGCCGGGGACGGGTGCTTGCAGGAAGGCGTGGCGCAGGAAGCCAGCGCGCTAGCCGCCCACATGGCACTCGATAACCTGATCCTCATTTATGATTCGAACAACGTCACGCTGGACGCCATGGCGCCGGTCACTCAAAGCGAGGACACCGCCGCGCGTTACGTCGCCTACGGATGGGACGTCCAGCAAATCGACGGGCACAACTACGAGGAAATTGCGGGCGCCGTCCAGAAGGCCAAGGACGCCAAATCGGGCAAGCCTCAGCTCATCATCGCAAAAACGCTCATCGGCAAGGGGATTCCCGAAGTCTCCGGCACAAACAAGGCCCACGGCGAGGCTGGTGTGAAGTTCGTCTCCGAGTCCCGCAAGGCACTCGGACTTCCAGAGGAGACCTTCTTCGTTTCGCCTACGACGCGGGCCTATTTTGAGCAGCATAAAGTCACCCTGAAAGCCGCACATGCCAAGTGGGAGGGAACCTACAATGCCTGGCGGGCAGGCAACAAGGACCTCGCAGCCGAACTCGATGCGGCGCTTGAGGGCAAAGTTCCGGATCTTCGCGCCGTCATCCCAGCCTTCGATCCCACAGCAAATATCGCTACCCGCAAGGCCGGAAGCGACGTGCTCCAGCCCATCGCCGCCGCCATGCCATTGCTCGTGAGTGGAAGCGCTGACCTCCACGGCTCGACGCTCAACTACATCAAGGACGGCGGAGACTTCAATCGTGAGAATCGCGCCGGTCGGAATCTTCACTACGGAATTCGGGAGCACGCCATGTGCGGGCTCATGAATGGGATCGCCTACGATGGAATCTTTCGTCCGAGCGGTGCCACGTTCCTCGTCTTCAGCGACTACGGACGGCCATCGATCCGGATTGCCGCGCTCTCGCACCTTCCGGTCGTCTACATATTTACCCACGATTCCGTCGGGGTGGGCGAGGATGGTCCGACTCACGAGCCTGTCGAAACCGTCGCGGCGCTTCGGGCGATCCCCGGGCTCGACGTCATTCGTCCGGGGGATCCCGAGGAAACCGCCGGTGCTTTTGCGGCCGCCTTTGAAAAGACGGATGGTCCGACAATGCTCGTCCTCTCCCGGCAAAATATTCCGACGCTCAATGACATCCCTCTTGATGTCCGTCGTGAAGGGGCGTTTCTCGGCGGCTATATTGCAAAAAAGGAGTCGGCTGCTCTGGACCTCATTCTCCTCGCGTCCGGGAGCGAGCTCCAACTCGCCATGAAGGCGGCTGCGGAATTGGGCGCGGGCACCCGAGTTGTTTCGCTTCCATGCTTCGAACGCTTCGAGCGCCAATCCGCGTCCTACAAGGAGTCTGTCCTTCCGCCTTCGTGCCGCAAGCGAATCTCTATCGAGGCCGGGATCTCGGATCCATGGTTCCGCTACGTCGGGCTCGACGGTCGCGCAGTCGCGATCGACCGATTCGGACTGAGCGCGCCGGGGAATATTGTGATGGAACAACTCGGCATCACGGCGGCTCACATCGTGGAGGTAGCCAAATCGTTGTAGTCGGTTGCGGTTCGCATTGCGGCACGCGATGATTGTCTCCTGATGTCTTCCAATAAGTTTGATCCCGACAATATCCGTCGGAAATCGGAGGAGTTTGAATCCGCGCCGCTCGACGAGATTCTCGGTTGGGCGTGGGCGGAATTCGGCGACCGCGCGGCTGTGGGGACAAGCTTCCAAGGTGCGGGCCTCGTTGCCATGCACACGGCATATACGCGGGGATTTAAGTTTCCCGTTTTTACTCTCGATACCGGGCTCCTGTTTCCCGAAACGCTTGAACTAAAGGGGCAGATCGAGGCGTTGCTTGGAATCCAGATCGAATCCCTCACGCCGGAACAGACCGTCGCCGAACAAGCCGCCGACCTCGGACCAGAGCTCTGGAAATCAAAGCCAGACCTCTGCTGCTCGCTGCGCAAGGTGATTCCGCTTCAGAAAAAGCTCGCGGATCTCGATGTCTGGATCACCGGAGTCCGGCGCCAGCAAAGTGCGACACGGGACGCGACCAAGATTGTGGAGCTCTACCACTTCGATGTGCTCCGCGACCGCTATATCATTAAGCTTAACCCGATGGCCAACTGGTCCAGAGACCAAGTCCAGGCCTACATTGCCGAGCATGGGCTTCCCACAAATGCCCTCTCATCCCGGGGCTACAGATCGATCGGCTGCATGCCCTGCACGCGTCCGGTCGGCGAAGGCGATGACGAACGCGCTGGCCGCTGGACCGGATTCGATAAAAGCGAGTGCGGCATCCATACATTTCTTGGAAACAATATTTGATGCCACGGAACGACGAAGACGGATCCGTACCGTTCTCTGGCGGCCTCGTTTTTATTCGACTCAGTCGCGGGAAATTGGGAAAATAATGAAATGAAGATCATGATGGCGGCCAGCGAACTCTCGCCGTTCGCCAAAACCGGAAACTTTGCGGATGAGATGCTCGCGTTGGCGACCCACCTCAAAGCTGCCGGGCACGATGTGAGTGTCGTGATTCCACTTTACCGTGACGCCCGTGAGAACAAAGCGCTGAAGATTCGGAAAACCAAAGTCAAGTTCTCGGTGACAGTTGGGACGGCGAAGTTGCCATGTGAGATCTTTGAGGCCACAGCACCGGACGGTTTGCCGGTGACGCTAGTCGCCCGGGATGAGTTCTTCGACCGCAGCGGCCTCTACGGGGCAGACGGGCGCGATTATCAGGATAACTCCGCGCGCTTTATCTTTTTTACGAAATGCGTTTTGGAGCTCGCTCGACGCGCCTCGCCAGATGTCCTGCATGTTCACGGATGGCAAACCGCTCTCGCGCCGGTTTTTGTTCGTGACCAACGGCTTCCTGTCACCACAGTTCTCACGCCACACAGTCTCGAATATCAGGGAAACTTCTGGAGCTATGATTTCGCGCTCACGAATCTGTCCGGCGACTACTTCTCGACTCGTGGCGTCGAATTCTATGGCAGCCTGAATTGCCTGAAGGGAGGGATCCTTTTTGCGGATGCGGTCGTTCTCCCCGGTCGCCGGTTTGTCTCGGAAATGCAGACTCCCGAGCATGGCTGCGGACTGGAGAATGTCCTGAGGGAGCAGAGTTTCAAGCTGGAGGGAATTCCCGATGGACTCGACGAAGCCGCGTGGCCGGTGCTGCCAGATGATCCGGATGCCAAAGCGAAGGCGCGCGCGAAGTTGGTCGAAGCAACGGGGCTCAAGAGCGGTGGCCGGGTTTTCCTCGCCGATGCCACGGCGACCGCCGGCCTTGGAGTCGATCTTTTGTTGGAGTCTCTCGACCGTCTGCCGTCCGACGACATCCGCGTATTGCTCTTCGGACCGGTCCCGGCCAAAGACGCTCTGGCCCTTCAAATCGCCATTCGAAAACATCGCGGACATTTCTCTCATTTTGCCGAGGTTGGAGTTCCTTTGCTGCAGCAGGCCCTGGCGGGTGCCGACTTTCTAGTCTTGCCGGGCGCGGTCGAACCTGGCGGCGAATTGCTCGTCCTCGCGATGCGAAATGGCGTGATCCCGCTCGCTGCTAACTGCGGCGGGTTGCGGCAGTTTGTGCAGGACTTTGATCCTGTCACCGGGGGAGGGAATGGATACGTCTTTTACACTCCTTCGGTGGATGCGATCTCGGACACGTTCGGCCGCGCAATGGACGCATCTCCGCAGACGCAAAGCTCTCTTATTCAGGCGGCGCGGGCGACGGATTTTTCTTGGGCGGCCTCGGCTCGTCGCCACGAATCGCTCTACCTCCGTCTCCTCCGCCAAGCTGGTCGGGAGATCGCTGCCTGACCTATGTTGCCGGAGATCGTCTCGGAAATTCCGGGTCCGCGCTCCCAGGCGTTCATGGCGGATCTCGCGCGTCACGAGTCGCAGAATATTACTTTCTTCAATAGCGAATTCCCGGTTTTCTGGGAACGCGCGGAGGGGATCAATGTCTGGGATGTCGATGGCAATCGTTTCCTCGACATGACATCTGGATTCGGCGTCTGTGGGCTCGGGCACGGGGCGACGGGAGATGCGATGAGGGAACAATCGGCATCGCTCATCCACGGCCTCGGCGACGTCCATCCCTCGCCACTGAAGGCTCGCCTTTGCGCGGAACTTAGCCGGATCACCTTCGAACGATGGGGAGTGGGATCGGGCAAATCGATCCTCTGCAATTCCGGGTCGGAGTCCGTCGAAGCAGCGATCAAAACGGCATTTCTTCACAGCGGGAAAGCCGGGGTGATTAGCTTCTCGGGAGCCTATCACGGGCTTGGCCACGGTGCGCTCGAAACAACCGGGCTACCGTATTTTCGTGATCCGTTCGTTGGACAATTGGCCCGTTTCGGAGTGCGCCTTCCTTATCCCCACTGCTTCCGCTGTCCATTTGATCGAACGGAGGGCTTTCGTCTGGAGGGCGCGGAGTTTCCGAATTGTTCGTCAAGTTGCCTCCGCGAGATTCACGACCGGATCGAGAAGACCCTTCGTCAGCGTGAGATTGGCTGTATTCTTGTGGAGCCAATTCAGGGGCGTGGAGGAGATGTCGTCCCCCCGCGGGATTTTCTTCGAATGCTTCGGAGTATCTGCGACCGGCATAAGATCCTCTTGATTCTTGATGAGATCTATACGGGGTTCCATCGGACCGGGTGCTTCTTCGCGTGCGAACACTCTGGCGTGGCTCCGGATATCATTTGCTTGGGGAAGGGACTGACCAATGGATTTCCGCTCTCTGCTTGCGTCGGGCGTTCAGACATTATGGATGCTTGGCCGCGTTCGACGGGCGAGGCACTGCACACGAGCACGTTTCTCGGGCATCCTGTTGGCTGTGCGATGGCATTGTCGTCCATCGCGCAACACGATCATCCCGAAACCGCGGCACTCGCCCGCGCCGCCGGACGTCACCTTCGCGAGGCACTGGGCGATTTGCCGCTAGCCTATCTGCGCGGTGTCGGAGCTCTCATTGGTTTGGAGCTTGTGAAGCCAGATGGATCTCCCGACCCATCCCGCGCCTCGGATGCCATTGTCCGGTCCCTGAAGGCTGGTGTGATTCTGCTGGCCGGTGGGCCTGAGGGAAACGTGCTGTCATTTTCTCCCTCATTCCACATCACGGCGGAGGAAGCCGTCTATGTCGCGGACGTTTTGAGGTCAGCTCAAGAATGAGCACACGTATTGGCAGATTCCTGATTCGACCGAGATCGTAAATCCGGATTTCTCAGGGACTTCAAAAGAAGTTCCATCAGGGTAGGGGACACTGTCCTCCGAGCCGTCGAGCCTCACCAGACAGGCTCCATCGACGACCTCCATCAGTTCGGCGGCATCGGTTCCGAAGTGGTATTCGCCGGGGAAAATCAGACCTAGCGTCTTCTTGGTTCCATCGGCAAATCGAATCGTATGGGAAACGACACGACCATCAAAATAGACATTGGCCTTGGCGACTGCGGTAACGTTTGGGAATTCCATCTCCATCTGCTGCCCGAGCGCGGTTCAGATGGCAACTTCAAAAGAACCGCTGCGGGATGAGGACCGGTTGTTTATTCGTCAGGCGCTCGACAAACTTTTCCCACGCGACTTGCCCGGCGAGGATCTCGATTTGGACGCGAAGGTAAAAGACCGGCACGTCTGGCTCAAGGATGCGGGGGATGCGCACGGCGTCTTTCTCTGTGGTAATGATCGCATCGACTTCGCGCCTAGCGCACCGTCGGATGAAGCTTTCGATTTCACGGGTCGAATAGCGGTGATGATCGGCGTAGGATTTTGAAATCTCGATCTCAGCATCCAGAGACCGGAGTGCCTCCTCGAAACTCTCTGGCACGGCGATCCCGCAGAGTGAGCCAATCCGCAAGCCGCGAAGGAATTCCAGTGGCTTTGTTTCGCCGGTTACAAAATTGCGAAGGTGCTTCGGGCGATGAGCGCATTCGATCAAGTCGGCCGTCCGATTATATTTTCGGATGCGGTGGATGAGGTCTGTATTGTCGCGTCCGTCGCATTTCGTGATGAAAATATGCGTGGCCCGTCGGAGGTTCTCCGGCGGCTCGCGCAGCGTTCCACGAGGCAATAGAAATTCATTTCCAAAAGGGGCTTGGCGGTCGATGAGGACGACTTCCAGTCCATGCCGCATGCGCACGTATTGCAACCCGTCGTCGAGGATCAACGTATCCACGCCAAATTCCCTCACCGCATAGCTTCCGCTCTTCACTCGATCACGATCCACTAGCACGACAACTCCGCGCAGATTGTTCGCCAGCATAAATGGCTCGTCGCCCGCCGTCCGGGAATCGAGCAGAAGCGAGCGGCCATCGGAAACAACACGGGGGATAAAAACCGATTTGTTGTTCATGATCTTCTCGATCAGACGGATAAAAAACGGACGCGGGACACTCTTGTAGCCTCGGCTGAGAATCGCCACTTTTCTGCCGCCGTCGCTGAGTGCCCGCGCTAGCATCTCGACGACAGGGGTTTTTCCGGTTCCGCCGACCGTCAGGTTTCCAACGCTGATTACGAGGCACCCAGGCGAATGGTTCCGAAGCACACGGTGTCGATAGAGAGCGAGGCGTGTTTGGACGATCGCCCGATAAACGATGGAAAGGATTCCGAGAACCCATCGGAGCGCGTCGGCCCGGCGTCCGTAGCGACGCCCGAGAATGACGTCGATCGCGAATGTCTCGAGGCCTTCAATCCACCGTCTCATCTCAAGATCTTCACCCCGGTGTTGTCGGCTCCGACAATCCGCAAGGTGGCATCCGACAGGCCGGACGCCACCGACATCGCGATGGCCACATGTTCACACTGTCGGAGGGTCGCACAGGCGATCGTAGAGCCCGACCCGCTCAACCACCCACCCAAGGCACCTGCATCCCTCCCGGCCTCGATGACCGAGGCAAGGCATGGTAGCAGCTTGGCGCGGTAAGGTTGATGCAGTGTGTCGTCGAAACAGCCTTCGAGCTTACGATAGTCTTTCGAGGCGAAGGCGGCGGAAATCGCCGCCGCATTTCCAATGTTGGCCGCGGCATCTGGGATCCGAATTTTCTCCGGAAGGATCCGTCGTGCACCTTCGGTTGACATCTCGAAGGCAGGGATCAGGAGCACGAAGGAGAGTCCTGGGTCAACGGAAAACCTCTGCAGGGCCGCCCGCGGTGGCACCACGGCGAACCCACCGAATGCTCCAGGCGCGGCGTTGTCTGGATGGCCCTCGAGCTCGGCGCAAAGAACGAAAAGCCGGTGACGGTTTAGCGGACGCCCGGCAAGAATATTCAAGCCGTGAAGGATGCCCAGTCTCACGGTGACGCTGCTCCCGAGACCTCTCGCACGAGGGACATCGCCGTCGACAGACCACGAGAATGAAAATGGGGCTACCCCGGACGCGTCGAAGAATGCGGCAGCACAAGCTTCCGACATCTCGCTGCCGGTTCCGGCTCGCCCACGGCGGACGGTTGTTGTGTTGTAGAGCTTTAATGCTATCCCGAGGGAATCAAACCCCGGGCCCAAATTTGCCGTGGTCGCCGGCACACGCACGCGCACAGATTTCATATTTCATAACTCTGTCGGAATGCCAACCGCGGGAAAAGAAAGATCCGTTTGTCAATCTGACAGATTCCCGCTATTGCGCTCTCTGGCATGACGACACTGGCGCCGCCGAGCGGAACGAAATCATCGAATCTCGCGTTCGCCTTGCTCTCATTGCCTCGCGATCGGCGAGCCGATGCACTGATTTTCTATCGATTCTGTCGGGTCATCGATGACATTGCCGATGACCCCACTCTTCCCGCCGAAGATCGGCTCGGGCGGCTGGACGAGTGGCGGCAGGCGATTGAGTGCGAGAGCCTTCCCGCAGAACTCCAAGCCGTCCTCGTGCGATGCAAGATCGACCGGCAACTTCTTCTCGAGATTGTCGATGGCTGCTCGGCAGATGTCGGGATCGTGCGATTTGAGAGTTTCGCCGACCTCGAGAAATATTGTTGGCAAGTCGCGTGCGCGGTCGGCTTGGTCTCGGTGCGCATTTTCGGATGCGCGAGTCCGGCGTCAGGTGCCTATGCTGAGAATCTTGGACATGCCCTTCAGCTCACAAACATCCTCCGGGACGTCGCGGAAGATGCGCGGCTTGGGCGGATCTATCTCCCGCAGGAGGATCTCCGGCGATTTGGAGTGGACGGGAACGACATTTTGGAGCAACACCCGGGAGAAGGGTTTCTCCCACTGATGCGGTTTCAGGCTGCTCGAGCGCGCGCCCGATTTGCAGCGGCGGTATTGCCAGCAGTCGATGCGCGGAGGCTGGTTGCCTCTGAGATCATGAGATCGTTCTACGAAAAGATCCTCACTCGTCTCGAGACCCTCGAATTTCCGGTTTTTGAGAAGCGTGTCCGGCTCAATCGACTCGAAAAAGTCATGATCGCTGTTCTCACCAGCCTGCGGACGGGCCGCACCTTTTTGAAATAATGACCGCCATCGTTTGCGAGAATGTGAGCTGCTCGAAGCCGAATTGGAATGGCCGTGGGCCGGTTTCCGTCGACGACGTCTCCCTCTCGGTTGAGGCCGGTGAGTTTGTCGGACTTTGTGGGCCCGACGGCTGCGGGAAGGGGTTGCTTTTGAATTTGATTGGATTGCTCGAACGCCCGGATGCTGGGTCGATCATTGTAGCAGGACAAAATACTGGCGAGCTCGGACCCGAAGACGCGGCGGTCTTTCGAAACGAGGCCTGCGGGTATCTTTTCGGTCATCCCTATTTACTGCCGTCGTTCAGCGTTTCGGAAAATGTGGCCATGCCGCTCTTTCGAATTTGTGGTGGCGAGGCGCGTGACGCCCGTGTGCGGACGCTCGATGTCCTGACGTTCGCGGGAATTCCGGATTTTGAAACTCCGCTCGTTGGACGTCTGCCCCAGTCGATCCGATGGCGGGCTGCGTTCGCTCGGGCGATCGTTCACGAGCCGGGCATCCTGATTGCGATTTCGCCTCCTCCGACGGATGGCCTTCTACCACTGGCGCTCAAGGCTGCCAGGGAACTCGGCATGACAGTCCTGTGGGCGGGCGAGCGTGTGGACCTCGAGCCAGTGGCCGACCGGATTATTGAAATTCGTGACGGACGGGTTGCCTGAATCTTTCTCCGCCGAAATCCTCAGGCGATCTCGTTGAAGTCCAGTCCAGTCTTTGCGCAATATGCGGCGAGTTCTGCCTCGTGGCCCGTGAATACGGCATTTACCACAGCAGCGTCATCCGAGTATCCCAGACCCGGCACGGAATCCGGAATGATATCCACACCCTTCGCGACGTATCGGACGGCAAAGATCGCCTCCGGCAAGGCGGCAAAATCCGATGTCACATACTCGTCATCCAACACGTCCTCGACAAATCGCAGGAGGAATGCCGTCCGCTCGCGCAACCGGGATTGGCCGGCTGCTTCGAGAGTTTCGGCCTTGAGTTTGTAGAGTGCCAGTTGACGACGAAATGTGTCGACTTCTCCGGCTGTGATCGCTTGGCCGCCTTGAACGACGAATTCTTGAATGCTTGTCATGATTGGGAAACGAATTAGACAGGTTTGCCGTCACCCTGTTCAACAAGAATCCCGGCGCACGAACGGATTTGTATTTTTTGACGGACTCTGCGAGAGTTTTGCTATGAACCGCTTGGCCCTCCTCCTTGTTCTCATTTGGCCGCTTGGAGTGGACGGGGCCTCGCCGATCATTCGCGAGCCCGGTGCGATTTACCTCTCCGATTTCGCCATCAAGCCGCTCCGGCTGAAGCTTCTCGGACCCGCCCCGTGCTACTTCGATATCGGCCAGACCCGCTATGCCGGAACCCTGAGATTTCCACAGGTCGTCCAGATCGAAGGCGTCGCCGAGAACGGCATGTTCCGAGTTCGGGGGAATGCCCAGCAAGGCGGTGTCGCCGCATGGGTGAGCCGTGAGTTCGTCGAGCCGCCGCCCGAGAAGTTTGTCGAGAATCTCCGCAAAAGCGAAGAACGTCGAATCGAGGTCGAGGCACTCATCAGCCGGAACGAAGTCGCCATTGGCATGCTCCCCGAAGAAGTCTCCCGAAGCCTCGGGAGGCCGCAGAAGAAAACAAACCGTGCGAACAAAGATGGCACTCAGCAAACTTGGGAATACATCAAATACGAACTCGTCCCCCAAACCACCTACGCGCCTGGATTCAACCAGACCATCGTGCGCTTCCCCGGTGGCACGAACGCCCCATCAGGAACCCTCATCCAAGGCGGAGCCGGCTTCACCTCTTCCACCATCTACATCAAAGTCCCTGTCGGCACGCTCACCGTCGTCTTCCGCGACAACATCGTCGAATCCCTAGAACAATCCGAGGGCACCACGACCGGAGGAAGAGTTTCAGTTGTCGTTCCCCCAATAACTGTGTATTAAAAATAGCTCCTGTGTATGGCGGGGTAGCCAAGTGGTAAGGCACGGCTCTGCAAAAGCTGTATTCGTCGGTTCGATTCCGACCCTCGCCTCACTTCCTTGCTACGTTGAGATTGGGTTGGTTGCAGAACGAAAAATCCGGCTGTCAGCAAGGGTCGCACTAATTCTGCCACATCTGGATGGTTCGTCCGACTTTTCGGGCTCTCCACCAAACAATGGGGATGAGGTTCATTGTTGGTGTTGGTAGTTAACCGCACTGAGCGATGACGCGCAGGCGGTAGTTGTTGAAGTTTTTGAAGCCGTAAGCACGGCGTTGAATGAGCTTC
>Ga0247842_10001058_pt1 | contig 49578 bp, 46 predicted proteins | sample LaCruzMarch2015__3_FD_192411 | JGI IMG/M metagenome (GOLD analysis project Ga0247842, IMG submission 192411) | Freshwater microbial communities from meromictic Lake La Cruz, Castile-La Mancha, Spain - LaCruzMarch2015_19m | ecosystem: Environmental > Aquatic > Freshwater > Lake | place: Spain... | reverse complement strand
CATAACGACCCTTACTAGTGCTTTCAAGGACTCTATTGAAGTACAGACACGTAATGCATATCTGCTTCGTGGTTATCAGGCCTATTGTTTAAGCTCAATTCAAGGGTGCTTCTCTATTTTTGGAGGTGCCATGCTGTGCATAGGCACTGGTTTTGGAAAAACCGCATGTGCTATTGCTTCGTTTGATACAGTTGCAAAAGGTATATCATCATCATTTTTTGTGGGGTTAATGGTGATTCCGCCTGCCATCTCCACGCAGGTTCTCGGTGAGTTTACGCGGATGTCTGAAAAACTTTCATACAAGTTCAATGTGCGTTTCTTTACGTCTGAAGAAGTTGTAGATGGAAACCTGTTCCAGTGGCTCCAGAATGCATGTGGTAATAACGAAAAGTGTGTGGCCCTGATTGGAAAGTATACTCTTTGTGCGGCGAAAAAGCAATTGAGCATTGCTTTTACCCGTGTTGGTATTGACATGCTTGTAGTAGACGAGGCTGATTTTGTTTCCTTTGATGATACTTCATTCAGCAATTCCATTCAATTCATTGCTGGTTTGTGTTCTAAGGTCCTTCTTATGTCAGCCACCATTTTTTCATCGTCGGATACAGAGAGCCAGCTTTTTCGTATGCTTACTGTGCTGTGTGATAGTAGTTTTTATCGTTTCATTTCTGATGCAGATCATAGCACGCGGCTCAGCCTCTTCAAGCTGCTCTGCGTGAACGTCTCTGAGTCTGTCAAGTTGGCTTCTACCTCTGCAGCATATGTGGTGCATACTAGATTGTCGCCGACGCTCACAGACAAGTTCGTAAATGCATTTGGTCAGCTTGAAGTCATCAAACGTCTCTCTTACAGTCCCCTGGCGATCAAGGAGAAGTCCAAGGACATCGTTTCTGCAGCAATGGGGCTGTTTTCCACGAACCCATTGAGTCAACTCGTCATATATGCGTACCATCATATGACGATTGACGTCATACGGGCATGTTTGATGGCAGTGTTTCGCGATAAGACGGTCTTGGTCATCGACGGCAGGACCAGTGATAGTGAACGACAGGAACGCTTGCAGACGCTCGACAGTGGCAATTGGACCTTCCTCATCTTGTCTATTAAGGTGGGTGGCGCGGGGTTGAGCATCAATTCCCCTTTGGCTTTGGCAAGCGTGATGGTAGAAACACCCTCTATTTCAGGAGACGAGCGCCAGGCGTTTGGCAGACTCACACGTGGATTCGAGCGTGATGGAGTGTTGAAACAGGTCCGCTTCATGAGCCCTCTTGAGCACAGAAATGGAGAGCTCTTTGACGAACGGGAACAAGACGGTTTTCATATTCATGGCAGAACGGAGGCCACTGTGAAGACCATGCCAAACGCGGAAGTGCCGATTCAGTACCTCTCATATCGTGATGTTGCAGCCTTGTACTCCAAAATATCCAAGACAGAGGTTCTTGTACAGGGCAAAGTGTCGGGTGGAATGCAGGCAGGGCTGGTTCTCATCCCGCAGCTTAGCACACTTCCACCTAATGTGGTTTACACTGATATTGATCAGGAAGCTTTTGTGTTTGATCAGGATAATTTCGATGCATTCGTGCGGATCATAGATGATCTTGACACAAGCAAGGATCTTGACACAAGCCAAGAAAAGAGGGTTTCAGAATCAGATGGTGTAACGGCTGGTGCCTTGCTGCTTCTTTCTGCTGGAGAAGTTCGTCCTCCGCCTGTTGACGCTCCTGGAGACTCTTCTTTTTCGTCCACTGTCACATCAAGCACAGGTGACACTGCTCCTTCTGGGAAAGGTAAACAGAAATCGAAGGGTAATAACTATGCTGTTCCAACTAAGAAAGCGAAATCGGCAATCCAAGAAGCTGTTCCTCTTGAGAAATGCAAGCTGTTCTACGTTTTTTTTGGTTACATGAACAATAAGGACCTCATTTTTGAGTGTGTTTTCGATCTTGTCGACGTAGGTTGGGGATATGAACTTGAGCAATTGGTGCGTTTGTTTCCCAGTGACGCACCTCGTGAGATCTTACACTATATGAAGCGAGTTGACACAACCCGTCGTATGCAGATTCGTGATGGCATGAATGAAAAGAACAAAGCGACAGCAACTGAAATTGGTCTGATGGCAATCCTCGAAACCCCGAATGACAATCCAGACTGCTCTTATTACCACTATAATGAATCAGACTGGCTTGGATTCAACCATAGACAGCGGGCTAAATTCGAGAAAAATTTTAAGTGGATCGACTTTGACGCCGCTAAACTTCAGTCTGACAAGCGCCTGCGGAAAAGGGCATCGTCGAAATAACCGTGCCAGCTGGTCAATTCTTCTCTAGCCTTAGTGTGGTTTGTTTGCAGTAATGTTTTTTTGGATCAGCACGCGAATGACGGCTTGCCTCGCCTCTTTTTTCTGTCTGAGGTGGTGGCTTGAAGGCTGCCAGGTCGGCTGTATACCTCTCTCCCTTTTTACTATCATTGAATATCAGCATTATCATCCACCACGCGAACGATTCCGCGCGACTCTAGGCTCACGCTCAGCCCGTTGACATGCAGCCATGCTGTGACTGGAAAGGCGCACATGCGCTGGTAGATCGCGCACATGCGAAGTCGTAGGAACGCCTCGCTGCGTAGAAAGGCGCATCCACCGCGTGGTTCGCATCGTAGGAGCGCGCATACGAACGCCTCCACTGCCTCGAAGTCTTTGCTGTTCTCCACGCGAAAGTCCTTGTGCATGTTTTTCCTTTCTTTTTGTGCCAGTTTCGTGGATTTAATACTCATTCTACGCGGGTCCTGCGCGTGCACTGCCGCATGGTTCTCGCGGTGCCACTTGATCGAAAAAAGGGGGTGTGCGCGTTTTCCTCCCACCAGCGCGCAATGATCGCCGATGCGCACGGGTCCGCGCCTGGCGGGCCCAGTATGCTCCTGGCGGGCGCTGGAATCAGTCCTGCGAATAGGTTGTGTTCATCTTGCAGGATGGGAACGAGGCGCTCGAAGCTTCTGTGTCAAAAAGGTTGGTAAACACCTTTGTGTTCAAAAAAACTGTAAGTGTTCCAACTAGCCTGCGATCAGGTGTGGGAACGGCGCCAGGCTCCAGCACGTATAGCAACACGCTGTCCATTGGAGTGTAGCGCCCGTGTCGACTCCCTCCGCGCGCGCATCGCCTGCGCCAGCTCACGCAGCCCTTGCAGATTCTTGCGTCTCCTTCACATGGCATCTCCATGATGACTCTGTAGTGGAACCTGCTTGGTGAGCACCATCGCCGAACGAACTCCTTGAACTTGTTTGTTGGCATCATGCGGCTCTTCGTGTGATCCGTGGAAGATCCACATCCTATACAGTATAGCATCGTGTTTCTCTTCTCTGTAGATGTCCCAAGATTAAGTAGACCTCTTCCTTTTTTCCTGCTTGAAGGGGCGTATAAAAACAAGTGGACATGGGGCATTGTAGATCATGCAACGGGATCATCGTGGAACAAAAAACACAGAGTTTGCACGCGTCGACGCCGCTGCTGACATACCAGATTCTGTTGTGGAGGAGCTTGCGATGCTGCATGCTCGTTTAGAGACTCTTGAGTCTGGATTTGGTGACATGATCAAGGCGGCCAAGGCCAAGGCCAGCAAGGCTGCGAATGCTGTCAAATCTGCAGTACATAAGGCCACCGCGCACGTGTCCCCGCTTGATAAGCTTAAGCATTTGCTTGAGAGCAAGAAGATTATCTTTGCTTCAGATAGCACGAGCGTTATGATATCCCACGGGAACAACACCTTTCGCATCGAATCAGACGGGGTCGACACCCTCAAGGTGAGCTACGCTGATATCACGAAGGAGCATCTATCTCCTCAAGACGCACTGGATGTCATTCAGGGTAGGAACCTTGCAGCCATCTTTGCCCCGCCGTCGCTCGTACGCGGACCTCCATCTATGCGTCTTGTTCCGTCTGCTGCTCTCCTGCAGTACACTACGGCCATTGTGCAGCAGCAGCAGCGCAGCGCATTTTAAAAAAAATCGCAGGTCATCGTTGGCTGTGTGAGCATTCGTTTTGTCTGTGTACTCATTTTTCTCTCGCATGCGCAAGCGACTCTACACGGCGTTGTCGAACGCAGACGCGCATAGAGCACACGCAGAGGACTCTGATCACCCTCTTCCTGTGATTCATAACATAGTCTCCACCGCACAGATTGAGTCTACCACGAAGGGTCCACTTGATCTCGACGCTATACGCCAGATCCTTCCTGGTTCATCCTACGATCGCGCCAAGTTTGCCGCGATGACGATCCGTCTTTCAAACCCAAATTGCACTCTTTTGCTCTTTAGCAGCGGAAAGCTCGTCGTCACGGGGGTCCGCAACTGGTACGAGGGCGTCTTGTCGTGTCTCTACGTCGCGCGACTGCTGCAGCGGTGCCTTGCCGGTTCCGACTTCCGGCTGCGAAATTGTGATATACAGAACATCGTAGCGCACGTCGAGATTCCTGTGGGAGGTGGTGCGCTAGACTTGGATGCCATGTACTCGCGCCTCAACCTGCACTGCACCTATCAGAGCAACTTGTTCCCGGGTCTCATTTACCGCCCTCCATCCTCGCCTATTGTTCTTTTGTGCTTCAAGAGCGGCAAGATTGTCATCACAGGAGGAAAAAACGAACGCGACGTGCTGCAGGGGTGGCGGCGGCTATGGCCCACTGTGCGTGTGTTTGTTCGTGCTTAGAGCTCATTAAAAAAGATCTCTTCATTAAAAACAAACACTCACAGCTTCAGCATTCGCATGCGGCTAGGCACCGTATGGCACACGCGCCGGGGCGACTCGCGCACGGCATCCAACAGCATCGACGGCGTGGTTGACGAGGGGTGCAGTCGCTCCACCTCAGGCATCTCAGCGAACTGCATGGCCTCCGTGATGATCTTGCTGCAAAACGTCTTGCTCACCTGCGCCGAGCTTCGTCCACAGCATCCAGGGTGTATGATGGACAGCGCCATGCCCACGTCATCGAAGCCATACTCCTGCTTGCTCGCATTTGTGCAGAACTCCTTACACGATGCGAGCTCCTGTCCTGTCACAGACAGCGTCACGAGCTCGTACGCTGGATTGCTCAGCGTCTTTGCTCGCAGTGACGCGGTCGTGCCATGTTGGATCGAAAACGCCTGCGTCTGCATCCCTCCCCCGTCAAACACCAGCTCGGCGTGGCACACGTCGTTTCGACTCACCAACGCGGTCAGCCGGTTGAGCCAAGGATCATCCTCGAGGGGATGAAAAAATGCGAGTGTCAGTGTCATGCTTCTATTCATATCTGGTGGTGTACAGGGCCTATGTCGCCCTTATATTCAGCGTCCTGTTTTTTAAAAGAAAGTGTCCTCCTTCTCACCAGTCATCGTCTGTGGGGCGAATTCGTCGCACTGGGGCTGCGATCCTAACCTTCGCCTGCGCTTGCATGTTCGCCTGCACCGCCTCCAGCCGCTTGCTCCAATCTGGTTGCTTTGGGGTTGTTTTTGCCGCAGCCTGTATGTTTGCGTGCAGCTCCTCCAATCGCTCGTTTGCGCCACGCGTGGAGCTCCGAGAGCGTTGCATGAAGTGTCTGATCCTGTCGTCCACGCGCGAGTTCAGGTCCTCCATAGTGATGCCAAGTTCTTCTTGTGGCTCGTCGTAGGGTTTCGCCATTGACACCAGCTCTGAATGCGCCTCTGATTCCATTGGGGAAGACGCGGAGACCGCTTCAGGCACGTACCTCACACCGTGTGCCTCAAGGTACGCAGGTGGTCCGCCTCGAACTGCATACGGGTCCACTGGGGCGTCGTCTGCCGCCACCAGATGCGACTGCTCCTGCCCGGGGGTTGCAGATAGTGGCTGGATAAAGTCGATAACTCCGCTGGGGCCCATTCCTACGTTGGTAAACACGGTCTCTCGGCCTCTGTTGTTTGCCTCTCGTCTGTTCGCTGGTTGTCTCGACATCACCTGGGGACTTTGCCTTTGCCAGCTTTTAATACCTGCATGTAAACCCTTTTTTGGTGATGCAATCTAAATGCAGATGCGCCCCTTCTTTTATTCAGCACCCGCGGGGGTCCCACGTGGCGAGCCCTGCAAACAGGTACACAGCCGATGCAAGGAACATCATGGTCACAAGCATCGGCCCCTCGATGAGCAGCGCAATGATCTCAAGTGCGGGTGAGCGGAATTCTTCGTCCATTTTTTATGTAACACTTGTTCTGGCGGGTTCTTTTATATCTGTCTGCGGCTGGGGTTTATTATTTTTAGATACTCTCAAAAAATATACCCAGCTGTCAAACCAGGAGGGCGTGTGGTATATTCCAGAAGAGGCGCAAGGGTGTAGTTTTTAAACGACATGCCTCTGCCACGCAGCACCCTTTACTTCACGAGCCAGATATGCTCATCTCCATTCCAGTCTTCACGGCCGTGTATGTTCGTCGTAGCGCGTCCGAACACACCTTTCGCTTCAGCCACCTGAGCCGTTCGAGCTACCTCCATCCTGTGCCCACGACCCTCGCTGTCTCTGACTTGCGCCAGTACTCGGTCGACCTGCACAACATCCCATCTGGTGGTGGGGTTTCTGACGTGCCGCTGCTTGCCTTCGTCACTGGCGATCTTGACGCGCCAGGTGGCTGCACCATGGTGAGCATTACATTGCGCAACTGGGCCAATCGCTCTCGCAGAGTGGTCTCTTATTCTGATCGTTTTGGCCCTTGCCCGCCTCCCACTGCATCTAGGCAGTTTCCAGACGGTCGGTGCACGGAGACATTGCATGGCTACATAATGATCCCCTTCTTCGCCTCGCTCTGCTCCTATGCGCAGCAGGGGCGTCGTTACACGCGCTGGGGCTTCAGCGGGCAGCGCTTCATTCCCTCTGGGCATTCTGTGCTGCCGCCCATTCTGGACCCTCGTGGACGCAGTATAGCCCCCTATATTACCATGTGTCGCCGGGCGCTGCGCCGTGTGACACATACCAATGCCTGGCTCGTGGGTAGGTATTCCTACCTGGAGTCCTGCCCTGTGCCACGCGGGTGCAGGCATGATCAGCCCGATGTTCTGTCAGAGTGAACAAACATTTCAGCCCGATGTTCTTTCGGAATAAACAACCATTTCAGCCCGATGTTCTGTCGGAATAAACAACCATTTCAGCCCGATGTTCTGTCGGAATAAACAAACATTACCCTCGCATCATCTTGTTCAGTATCACGCGTAGTCGCGAGGGTAGGCATCCCTTGCTGCTGACGCTCCAGAGCAGCTTCTGTCGCTTGTGCGGCACATCCAATATTCCCTCAAGCGCGCATCTGCGCACGAATAACAGCGCAAACTGTGAGCAGAACACGCCCTTCCAATCCTCTGGGTGCATGCAGTCGGCGTCGCGCTCTATGGCATCCACTATGCACCTAGGCATCGCGCACTCGCCTACGCTGATGTAGTAGGGCGCTGGTGATGCCAGCATGTCCTCTAGGATCGCCAGCGCGCGCTTATCGTCTACGATTGGCAGCTCTACGCAGCTCCACTCTTCTGTTTTGTATTCGTCTGTGTCTTGCACGCACCATGCACGAATGCTCGGGTGCACGTCGCAGCAGGCCCCAAAGGCCACGTTGTCGAACCACACCTCAGTGTGTGTCTCTCGTGCAAGCAGCTCATACATCATGATGGCCGCCTCAGATAGATTGTGCCATGAGCCACGCTTGAATGCGATCCTCACGCGAAGCATCTCTTTTTTTGGTGTTGATTCATCATTTTAATACACGTCAAAGCCCTACCGCCTGCCCTGGGGGCGCACGCGACGCTCCCACGCGTTGCATGCGTCCTGAAACTGCCGATGATTCAGCGCGCGTCGCATGGTCTCCTCAGGCGGTGTGTGGCGTTGGCAGAGCTGCGTCACAACCATCCTTGCCGTGAGATGGTCCAGGTACAGATGTCTCGCTGGCATCGCGTTGGCGTCGCACATGGCGCATGGCACGCGGCGCTTGCGGTGCTCTTGCTTCGCGGCGCGTGCGTGGCGGCACAAGGGGGCATTGTGATCAAGCCGCAGTCGAGGCAGTAGGTCATTTTCAGCGCCCTCCGTGTATGGCTGCACGGTGCCACAGCAGAGCGCCAGGTAGAACTGCACGTCGTGGATACGTGTGATCTGCCCTATCGCGCACAGTTGGAGCACGCTCTGTATTCCTGTCGTGTCTTGGCAGTGCTGGCATATCATTTCTTCGGTACGCGTGCACAGCCGGAGCGTCGTGCGGCGACGCTTGTGCTCGCACGCGACGCACACGTATTTTGTCGATTGTAGCGCCGCTCGCTGCTCGCACTCCATTCCGACCTCACGCAGCAGGCGCTGCTGCATCCTGGTTATGTTTCCTGGCAGAGGGTGCACCGTCACGCAGCCGTGCAGCTCCGCTGTGGCAGCCGCTGCACCTTCTGGCATCGTGAGCTCGTATTCGCTGCACAGTCGTGTGTGGTCCGCGTGGTGGAAGGCGTATGGTTTGATGATGTGTGCATCCAACGCCCACTTGATGGCGTCCGCTGCGCGCTTGCCTGGCCGCCGGCGGGCTTGTTGTGTCTGTTGGTGCTGTGTTTTTGCCCCCTGTGGCCGCGTCTTGTATAGGCGCAGTATGCGCTCTCCTGTGTCACGCGCGGCCGAGTCTAGCGCCTCCCATGTTTCGTTTCCCGTGTCTATCTGGTTCTGCCTGAATGCGTCGAGCAGCGGTGGCGCCTGCGCCGCTAGCGCCTCCAGAGGATACACCTTGGCCAGTACCAGCGCCTCGGCGGGCATGCAGCGCGGCACCACGTGCAGCACGTATTCCAGCGCCGCAAGCACAAAGAGATTGGGATGCGCGCGGGCGAAGTCTGCCTTGTGCACTGAGTCCTCCGCAAGCAGCTCGTGCACCCGAGCGTATAGCCTCGCCCTTGTCGCAAACGGGGGGCGCTTCAGTGCCATGGGGTACACCGCCAGCAGCGTCCCCAGCAGCAGGTTCAGCGCTGCGCAGCACGAACCGTGGTCGGCGATCGTGGGCGCGGTAGGGCCCACGCAGCGCTGCCCAGGAAAGCACGCGTGAAGCAGCGAGGCGATGTGCGTCTCGCCCCAGCGCCGCGTCGCGAGCGCCGCGCGAATGACATATCCCAGGTCTGGCAACGTGCCCAGCTGCGGCGCGTCCTCTGGCAGCAGCACGAAGCGCTCGTGATGCGCGTGCACACAGGCACACGGCAGGTGCGCGTTGATGCGCACGAGCGCGCCTTCGTCGTCGGTCTGCAGCCGCGCGTGCAGCCGTGCGACCCTCAGGCTGAGGCTGGGGCATCCAGGGATGAAATTTTTCTCGTGATCTGGCGCCGCGCGAGGTTCGTTCTCTTCTTGCATGGAGGAGCACCCCTCGACGAAGGTCCGGTGGCGGGGCACCGGTATGAGCCTGTGCAATTTCAGGTTCTGTCCTTCGTCGAGGGGTGTTGAAAATCCTCGTATCCCACGCGTAGCTGCACGATCTGCTTGGTGCCGTTCGAGATTCGCACCTCGTACTTGTTGCGCTGGTGTGACATGATAGGGAGGGGCATGCAGTGCAGTGGGCCAGCGGGGGGACAGATCAGCATGCACTCCCTGGCATACTCCCCTTGAACGCCGCATATGTTACCATGGCGCTGGATCACACCGTGCACCTGTGATGTTTTTGTTTAGTTCATAAAAGGTGACACCTTTTGGGAAAGGAAAGGGAGATCACCTGGCGCCCTGTGAGCAGTATGTCATAAAAGAGCTTCTGAGTCGTCTTCCGCGAGCACAGCACGCAAAACTGAGGGTCTTTAGGCGGGGTGGCCGCCTCATAGGGCAACAGGAACTCGGTGCAGATGAAGGGTGTGGTGGGATCTACGTGCATCGCCTCACACATCTCGCCTGCCACACAGGGTCGCTCGCCTGCAAACGGCTCCCGCATGTAGGCCTCCTCGTAGGCCCGCGCGATCACTGGCACGTCGGGCTGCTCGTAGGAGTCCCGTCCGAACAGGTTTTCTAGGATCTCCCTGTATGGCATTCGCGTGAGGATTACGTCGAGATCGAGCTCCCCAGGGGTCGCTGGCGTATCAGTTGCGGTGTTGAGGCTGCGCATGACACACGAGGCGATGCCAGACTTGCGCTTGTCTTCCTCGGAGAGCATCGAGTCGGCGTCGTGTTCTGTGTCGATTGTTTCACCTTCCAGCTGTGCAGGGGTCTTGCGCCGCTTCTTTGGAATGACGCGGGTGTCCCATTCTTCAGGGAACATCCTGTTCGTATGCGTTTGTGTGTGGGCCTTTGCTCGTGATCCTGTCGCCCACCACGTCGTGTGGCCTGTCTTTTTTTATTCATCCCACCAGCCGTAGGATCATCTCCATGAGCACGAGGACCGCCCCAAGCCCTGGCACTGGATCCACGCGTGTGGCAGACTGCAGCGCGCCTATGATTAGATCTGTCAACACCACGACGGACGCTATCTGCGTCAGCGCACGGTATACGGGAATGGGTGAGATGAGGAACAGTGTGGGCATTGCAAGGGCTGCGTAGGGGGTGCCAAGCTCTAGTTTTGCTGTGTTCACGATCTCGTCTGCCGCGCTGTATATCATAAAATTGTGCACTGACCCCAATAGGCCAAGGTGGATATAGATTGGGTGGACCAGGCACAACACAGCGATCACACTGGGTAGGCGAATGATGCCTGCAGGGAGGCTCGCGAAGAATAGCCTCCTGGGGATCTCTATTGAGGTGTGCATCAGCGCCTCAGAGAGCGCTGGGCTTGGTGCTCGGCCGTAGTAGGCCACGCCCGCGAGACACGGCGCGAGCAGCAAGGGAATTGTAGGTGGCCAGCCCATGGAAAGCAGTATGGTCGCCGCTGCGTCGTAGAATAAAAAGTCGGCGTTGCCTAAAAATGCGTCAGAGACTGACGATGGGATGAGGCGCGCAGTCACGAGCGCCTCGCCCGCAAGCAAAAGCATGCACAGGTTGACCAGCGTGATGGCAGGGTGGACAGCGTCGGTCATAGCGGATAATATAGAAGAGGTAGCCATGGCGAGCGCTATGAATGGCATCACGCTAGCACCGTTGATCTTTGGTGCCAGTGTAGCTAGGCAAGCGGCTGCGCATGTCACCAGCACACGGAGGTGCAGCGCTGGAATCGCTACCAATAACACTGCCGTAACGCGCCGCGAGATCAGCACCTGTATCGCGCGCTGGATGCCAGCAGCGAGCATGGGAGCGGTCGCGCCGCTTTCTTCTTTGTCAGAGGCCATTCAGAAACACGGTTCAAAAACATCTTAAGTAAGACTGGCTTTACTTCGCCTCTCGGCAGGGGAAATCACGCGCGCGCCCGCTTGAGCTCGCGCTCCGTCTCGATGATCCACTTGGCGGTCTCAAAGGTCCTGTAGTTCTCAAGCAGTTCATCTTTGTCTTTGATCTGTTTGTCCTTCGTTTCAAGTGTGTATTTGAGCTCGGTGATTTCACGCTCATGCTTGCGGGATGCCATGTTGGATGCTTCCTTCAGATTTTCATTTTCTTCAGTGATCCTGTTGATTTCATGTGTCATCCTCCCCATCTTGTTTTCAATCCTGTCCACTTCCTTGGTCTTGTGAGCAAGCTTCTCCATAGTTTCCTTGAGAAGCTTCTGGTAGTCAGGGATGATAGTGCACATACCATGCTGCACATTGTTGATTTTCCCCTCCACTGTGTCCACCTTGCCTCCAATGTCAGCCAGAGACTGCCTGACCCCTTCAGTGAACTTGGCCTCGTTTTTTGCGTTGTCTGCCTGCTGCTGCTTCTCTGCCTCAAATTTTGCATTCGCCTTGCCCCAGAGGTCCTTAGATACAGTGCCACGTTCATACCCACATCCTGTCTTGACAGCAGAGGTCCAGACCCTGACCAATGCGTTGGATGCAGATTCATTCCCATCATTATGCTGGAAAGTCAGTATGCTGACCTGGCATGCCCCCATGTCCTCAAGTTGTGCAGCCAGCGTTCGGACCCTGATTGTTCCATCAATTTCGATGAATATCTCAGCTGAATACGCCTCTTTGTTCAATGCAGCATGCATGCTGTTGATATTGAACTTTCCAGTATTGTTTGCTTTGGATATTACCATATTCTCCACAAACTGCAGGTCAATGTTGAATCCAGTGATGTAGAACCTCGAGGATTTTGTGTCATCCGCCTGTGAAAACACAAGATGAGTTAGTTTAAACCCCTTGGAATCGAAAACTGTTTTGTTTCCAGTTTTTGAGGGGAAGTCACGTAACCTTTCAAATGGCATTTTAGACCAGTTAAACTGCTTGGATCTGAAACTGCTTCCAAATCCGAGTTTTGGCATGGTGGTCACGTAACCTTTCAAATGGCATTTTAGACCAGTTAAACCCCCTGGAAATGAAATATTTTTCATTTCCAGTTTTTGGCATGGTGGTCACGTAACCTTTCAAAATGCATTTAGACCAGTTAAACCTCTTGGAATCGAAAAATGCTTCGATTCCGATTTTTGGCATGGTGGTCACGTTACCTCTTTTTCATCGTTGATGTTGCGAAAATAGTCTCCACGCTGATTGATAGGAATCCTGTTGCGCAGATGACGTGCCCATTCGAGGATCTGATCATGATTCAACCCAGTTTCCCTCTCCACCTGCTGCACGTCCTCAGCAGCAAACACACAATCGGGGACCCGCGGCAGCATGGCGCGGACGAGCGAGGCGACGTGTTCTTCCTGAAAGCGGGGCATCTCTTTTTGGGTAGATTTGAATTGATTTTGTTGCAGTACCTCAGCGAGTGGCATTATTTTTTTATTTGATTTTATTTGATTTGATTTGATTTGATTTGATTTGATTTGATTTGATTTGATTTGATTTGATTTGATTTGATTTGATTTTACTTCACTTCTTGGCATGGGAAATCACGCGCGCCCGCTTGAGCTCGCGCTCAGTCTCGATGATCCACTTGGCGGTCATCCTTGGTTGCTTGCACTCAAGCGCCTTCAAGTTGAGCCAGCTTCTCCAGGTCATTCTTGATGTGAGTTTCAAGCTCCTTCATGTCCTCCTTGATTGCAACATCAGCGTCGTTCAGATGATCACGCAACCACACTCTGTCAATGTTATCGCTGTAGGGATAACGTTCTGGAATGACGGCTCCCAACATGGGAAAGTGATTTTTAAGCACACTCGAGTTATGCAGGTTTCCCAGATGAGACATGATAAGAAACTTTTGTTTGTTTGCAACTTGGTCTCTGACTGTATGTACAGCGGCGAGAGCCTTTGTTGCAAATGCCCGGTATTCAGCCAGTGGAGCCTCTATCTGCTCTCTCTTCGCTCTAAAATGGATCATCCGCAACTTCTGGAACTCTTCGATTGGAAGCTCAAACATGCACGCCAGTGATGGAGTCGCTGCATCGCTGGGCTTACAGACCAGACCCTGTGATACACGAGGCCTCTTTGTCTCTTGCTGCTTCTCAGCATCATCAAGCGAGGCGACGTGTTCTTCCTGAAAGCGGGGCATCTCTTTTTGAATAGATTTGAATCAATTCTGTTGCAGCACCTCAGCGAGTGGCATTACTTTTTTATTTGATTTTTTGATTTGATTTGTGCTTGTGGATCGACGCATTTTAACTTAAAACGAATAAACAATTTTAACAAAAAACAAAAAAACTCATTTCATGGCGCATTCGGCATTGTTTTCGCTCGCGTTTTGGGGGCTCCTGACGCGTGTATTTAAGGGTTATCCTCCACGCCCTGCGCGATATGAGCGCAAGCACACCACAGACGACCCAATCGCGGGCGACGACGCAGCTGGACTCAGCGGCGGCGCCCTCTGCGACACAGATTGTGCGGCGGACGCTGCACGTGAACATCAAAGGCTCGCTTGCGAATCTCGCCATGGCGGGGCCCCAGGGGGGGATGTGGAAGGCGCTCTCTGGAAAGGAGACGGCAGTGTTTCTGCCATCATTAGATGAGGAGATGGACCCCTCTCACGGGGTGCACTACATCCGCAATGCGGTGGTGCGAAACGTGACGATCAAGGAGCACATGTCCTCGTTTCCATATGCCCTCGGCGTGACGCTGAGCTGCGTGCCGCCCTCGGAGGTGACGGATCTCGGGCAGAAGTACGCCTACACGGTGCTGCCCGGGTCGCGGCTCGCGGTGCCGCAGGAGGTGTACTCGTGCGACACGAGCATGCAGGACGGGTCCATGTGGCGCGCGCAGTATTCCGAGTGGAACAGCTCGAACCTGGAGTCGCACGGGGTTATGGACGTCAACGGGCAGCCGTATGTGTTCGTGCACCTGCGGCATCCGATCGTGGGGCTGCTGCGGCACAATGCGGACCTGATCGGGTGCGACATTGACAAGCAGCCGCGCATGGACGACAACTGGCTGAAGATCACGCGGCAGGTGCTGAGCACGTGCTGCCAGACGCTGCGCAAGCAGGTGCTCTCCAAGATGCTCACGCAGGACATGAACATGTTCAGCATGCAGCTGCATAGGCTGGATAGCGACACCTGGGATGATCTAGGGGATGGGGTGAGCGCGCTGCAGGACTTCAGGCCCAAGGCCAAGTGGAGCACGGAGGAGCACGAGAAGGAGAAGGAGCACCACCTGCGTGAGTTCGTGACCAAGCCATATCATTACATGGCGCGGTTGCAGATTGAATACGAGATCCCTGCGCAAACGCAGCAGTGATTCTCATTTTGTTTGCATTGATAATCAATAAAAAACGTGGTTCCCAAACGAACGAATACACGAGGCGTAGTATATAAACCCGCATGCCGCGCGTATCGCGAAGCTCCATATGGCCATCGTCGGCGACAAACTCGGCAACCACATGGACAACGCGCCCTCGTATATGCCCAGTATCGACCCAGGGCGACATGGCGGTGGCACCTATACGGGGCATGACATCGAGCCCACGCTTGAGGCATGGGAGAACATCTTTGGGCCCTCTGCCAGGGATATCAAGCAGGATCTGCAGCGCTTCAAGCGCCACGGCCGCTGGCACCTCCCTGATATCCTCAAGGGCCCGAACCAGTACCTCACAGACCGCATTGACGGCCTCATCACGGACGCAGCCAACAGCCTGTTCACCTCTCGGATCCTGCCGTACAAGTACACCACCAACGTCGATGGCAAGATCAAGTGGAACGTGTGGTCTTTTGATGAGGGCCTCGCGAGCCGCGTGCCCTACGAGTCCGCGGCCCGCACCCTCACGCAGAGCAAGCGCTCCTACTCGGGCTACATGGTGCGCCAGGGCATGGCCATCGTGCTCGAGCACAATTTCATGATGACCCAGGCAGGCCGCGAGAACTTCAAGAACCAGCTGCTGCAGCTCAAGGGCTCTATCCAGCTCACCAACGACCTGGACGTCCACGTCGCGCTGGTCCTCGCCCCGTCCTACCAGAAGACCATGTCGGAGCGCTACCTCGCCGAGGACAAGACCCCAAATCAGATCTGTCGCGAGTTCGTCGACCTCTTCGGCTTCGTGCAGAAGAACCAGAACGCCCTGGACATCCTCATCGAGGAGGCCAAGTCCCAGCTCAGGGTCTGGGGCGGCCCTATGCCTGACTTCCTCATGTGCAATCCAAAACTCACCTTCCAGCTCACCATGACCCCTGATCGCACCAACTACGTCACGCAAGGCGCCGAGGGCCCAAAGCGCCTCCGATCGGGCCCTGAGATGTCCACATACCGGGGCATAGGCATCATCCACACCAGGGCCTTCTCCATGGAGACTGGTGCCCCGCCCAGGGACATCCTGCGTCGCCGCGTACGCGTCGCTGAGTTCTATCGCATCATGCCCAGCGTCTCCAATGCCCGCAGGCTCTTCGGGCTCTACAACGAGGAGCGCGACACGTGGTTCCACCTCTCGTTCGCAGAGCTCCTCCGGTATGCCCAGTGCGAGGGGTCGCAGAACAACGACCGCATCAGGCATGCCATCGCTGACTTGAACCACGTCGCGCTGCGGGCCAAGGGTGCCTCGGGGGCGTTTGCTCCGTCCACGCATGCGCTGGCCGCACCCCTGGGCGTAGCTGGGCCTGCCTATGCAGGGGACACGAACACTGAGGCCACCCTCAAGGCGTTCTACCTCAGGCTGTTTAGGCACGACATTGAGCCTGAGTTTAGCATGCAGCCGCGTTTTGTGACCAGGAAATTGGTGTATGTGCCAGGTAGTTTTGACATGTGCGATTTTGACGCCAATAATAACCTGGCGTGGAGAATTGATGATATCCCAGCACAACAGGTCATCAAACAGGCTGCTCGTGATGTTTTTGCAAATGATACCTTTTTCACTGGTACAAATGATAGAGGCAAAGATTTCATCAAGATGGTGGCATACTCTGTCGATGAGTATCCTCGCAGTCTAACCAAGGTGAAGAGGTTTATCAATACTGCGTCTGTAGTTCCAGGTGTTTTAGCACCAGGTGCAACACTAGTCGAACAAGCCAGGCATGTGCTTCATACCAGGATACACAATTTTTATATGCATTATCAACCTTATGGAGCCCTTGTACCTCCTAATGCTGGTACAGTAGATCTCATTGCAGCTTTGACTATGAGGAACAGCAACAGGTATGCAGTGCCAACACAACTAGTTCCTCGCACTTCCGATGCATCGTGGGCTGATGCATCTGCAGATGCTCGTCTTTTAGCATGTCTTGACCATCCCCAGATTCGTTTTAATGTCAAACTACGCAGGATTGGCGCATTTATGAGTCCAAATCATTATAGGCATCAAAATGAGAGGCTTCAAGACCTTGGATCCTTATTGGGGTACAATATGTTGATGACCAGGGAACTGATTTCAGCTGTGTTGATGAATAGAACTGCAGTCAATACTCTGCCGCTTGAAGGCAGTTATCTTCAACATGTTATTCAACACCCTGCAGATCACGATGTTGCTTTGCAAGCTATTGGAAACGCGTTGATTATGTTTTGGAATGGCCACAAATCACAACGGTTCACGCGGATTAATCTGGCAGAGGAACTAGAAGCTTTGGATGGTGTAGTTACTGCCAGTCTAGGTGCTAATTTTACACAGCGGAATTCATTCTGCAATCCATTCTATTTTTGGACCTGGGCTGCCACTGATTCGTCTCTAGAAGACCCCATGCATATAGCCAACAATTCAGCGTTTGCAGCTGCTTTTACAGCATATCAGGGTACTTTAGGCGCTGGAAACGAAAACTACACTCTGACCAAAGCAGCGGTAGCTTACATGCACAACCATGCCCCAGCGAATGAAAACGAGCACGCATTCACAGCGACCGTGACCCTGCCTGGGAGCATTGCTGTACCAGACCCACATACAGTTGGTCTGAACTTCATGAACGCGCTGGCCTTCCGGCTGTTTGCCGACCAGGAGTTCGAGGCGCCGCTGGCGGTCCTGCAGGGCGGAGACTGGCCCCCTCTGCGTGAGTACCTCACTCCACGCCCGCCGATGGACTTTAGCTGGATGAGGGTGCACGGGGGACACGATGCGCACCACGAATCGGACATGGCGGGGCAAACGGAGGTGGTCATCATCAGGCCGAACATCGAGCACTACATGCTGGGCATCATCCTGGGGCAGGGTGGGGAGGGGCTCGGCAGCACGTTCTGGGGTCAGACGGAGCTCTCCGTCTACGACGACTCGATGCACGGCATCTGGGGCATGTCATACAAGTACCACGAGCGCGCGATGGTGATCAACGAGCGAAATCTGGTACGGCTGTGGGATGTGGCCTACGATGGATATGTGGGCGGAAAGGACGACACCTACGTGAACTGGAACGACCGCGACGAGGATTCGGACAAGCCCAACTCGGTCGAGAAATTCCGCACGAGCACGCTGGAGGTGACGCGGCACTACCGCGGGCCGTCGATGATGGTGATGGCGTTCCACCACCACATGAACGAGGAGTTTCACCGGGAGTTCAGGGCCAACTGGCCTTCGCCGCTCGTCTACTACGACGATCCTGCCAATCTGAATCGCGCGCCAGTGGACTATGACAACCTTCACGTCATTCCCACTGCTGAGTTCAGGGTGTTCAACAGCCCCATCTATCAGGCTGCTTATGACAACTACAAGCGGAATATGCCCGACTTCGCGACGCTGCATCGCATGCGAAAGAACGCGGGGCTCGCCGCCGTGGAGCACGAGGTGTCGTCTGACGCGCTGGCGTTCCAGGGAACCATGCGGATCCAGACGCTGGACGGACAGCTGGTGCAGGAGATCGCAGGAAGCGGGCATCACGGACCTGACTTCATTGGGGTCGCATCGCTGCGCGCGGGCAAGGGATACAAGATCAACTCGCAGCCCACTATTCAGCGGCTGATCTGAGTCGTTCTTTTTTTGTTGACATTAAACATGCTTTACTTCTTCTCACCTCCCTCAAACTCGCCCCAGAAGTCATTATTTCCTGGATTTGGATCGCGCGTGCGCTTGCGCGACGCCTCGTCCTTGAACTGGCCACCACTGAGCGTGCGCAAGGATTCGCACTCGACGCGCAGCCGCTCGATCTCCTCCACCTGCTTCGCGTGCAAACTAGACGCCTCACACGCGACGGTCCATACGCCGTTTGTTTCGCGCGTGTCATTCACCAAGCGCTGCATCCCTTCTGAGAATTGCTTCCGGGCGTCCTCGTTGTTTACGCTGTCCTGCAACCATTTGGCGATGACGGTGTCCAGGATTCGCTTCATCTCGTCTCGCTTTCCCTCCTGTCAAAACAAAGCATTTAGAGACTGCCAGGAAGGCAGCATAAAAAAAACACGCGAGGCATCAGGCTGTACCTGCAGCTTGCTCATCTTCTCTTTGGCCTCTTCCAGTTCCTTCATCAACCGCTCTCGATCCGTCTGCAGGTTCTGCACCTGGCTGAGAATAGACGTAAGCTCCTGCGGTGTTGACTTTGTGGCGCTGGCTGCTTCTGTCGATGACATGTGCTCTCTGCCCAAGGCGAGGGCCGCGTGCTTAAATATGTGACACCGCGAAAGACATGAAGAAGAAGACAGTTTACTGCACCACCCGTGTGGTAAAGCTTTGGTATCAGTCTTACCGACTGCACACCACTTGGCTTTGATATCAGTCTCATTACTGCATCACAAGCGTGATTAAACTTAGATGTGTCACTCTGCATGGGGGCCATTCACCTCGGCTATGTCGTCCTCCTCTTCGCTGGAGCAAGAGGACATCAACCGCTCGGGACACAGCGCAGCATAGAGGTCCGACGCAGCGTGCACGGGGATCCTGAACGTGGACTCGCGGTAGTAATCGGGATACAGCCGCAGGTTGTTGAGGATCGTCGAGAGCGGGTGGATGCGAAACGCATCGTATGGCGAGGGCTGTGCGAAGGGCACAGTGAAGTGAAAGTGCAGCTGATACACGCTGGGGGGGTAGTTGGCGAAGACCATGATCTGATCCTCCTCCACCCCGAGCTCGCGCTGCATCGCCGTCATGCACAGCCGTTGCATCCGCTCTAGCATGGGCACATGGCGCGCGCGGAGGTCGCGGATGCTCCTAAGGGACGGATCGGTGGTGATTGCCAGCCAATTCAGGCGCCTCTGTGGGACACAGCAGAGCATATCCGCGGCGTCCAAGCGACGGTGAATATGGAAGCAGTTGTTGATCTCCTTCCACCGCACCGGTGTTGAGGGGCGCCGCCTCTGTTGGTCGGGCAGCAGCACAAAGTCTGAGGTGCGAACACGCACGTGCTCGCTCTCGCGCTCAGCAGAGATGACCTCGCGGACCCATCCCTTGCTTGGGCGTTCCACCTCTTGCGTTACAAATGCCTGCGTATCAACCGCTGAATGGGATGTAGGGGTCTCATATACCAATCGAATACTCGTGTCAGACGCGCGCATTTTTTGTTAAGGTGTGCATGCACGGCTGTGGATTCATAAATAGATCGGTGCCGTGCGGCTGTTGAAGTCAACGCCTGTTGTTTTTTGCAGATGAGGCAGCACACACGCGCGATTTTCCTCATTTTTTAAGATCTTTTTTTTATTTCCAATAAAAATCAGGCCGTCATTTCAGGGGCCGCATCCGCGCGACGGAACGTGATCTCCCTGTGGTATCCGTCAATGTGACGCTGCGCGTCCTGCAGCTGCCCAGTTGCGCGATCGATGCGTCGCTGCAGCTTGGTGACGCGCGACTCCAGCACCACTTGGTCCAGCTTCTTGTGGGGACGAGGTGGGCCACGCTTCTTGCTTATCTTCTTGAGACCCTGTGTGTTTTTCGACTGAGGCTTGCGCCCCTGCTTCTTACTGTCCTGTTGCTTTTGAGGTACAGTTTTGTCAGTTTCTTGGGTGTCCATCTTCTGGCTTGCAAACTGGTGTCTGGCGTGCAGCACCACCGCGTCTTGCATCTTTTTTTTATGCGTTTGGCTTAAATAGAACGCAAAGGGGCACACACGAAAAAATGAAGTCAATACGGGCAGACACGAAGGGGCGAGCGAAAAAGGCGTCCTGTCTGTGCGCCTCTTCTTCCAATTGGAAGGCGTATCTCAGGCATGCACGTGACAATGTGCGTCATGCGCGTGTCGTGCATGCAGTAGGCGCCCAGTTCGTCCCATCTGCCCTCCTTTGCCATTGCTACTGCCTCAAGCCCGCTTCCTGTCTTCCCTTCAAGGCCATTTGCTGCTAGCAGGGCATTGAGCGAAAACCCTCGTCCAATGCACAGCCTGGTGGCCTCATATACATCCACAAGCTTGAGCATCCATCGCGCCACGCGTGTGATGTTCACCCCCCATGAGCGAGCCATGAATGGGATGTCGAAGCGCGCGCCGTTGAATGCACATAGGCTACTGGCCTCGTCCAAGAGCAGCATGAACTCCTCGCGTGAATCCCCACGAGGAAAGATAAACGTCCGCTCAACGCCAGTATCTGGGTCGTACGCACACGCACACGTAATACCATGTGTCGATGAGTCGAGTCCTTCGGTCTCTATGTCAAATGCAAGCATGCTGATCGCTTTCCTTGACGCGTCGCCTTTTGTATCTGTTTCGTTTTGCGTTTCTGAATCCACCTTCGTTCTCACGTCACACGTGTGCATCTTAAACACTTTATTTACTGCCTCTGCAGCCGCATCACGCACGCACGCAGAAAGCATTCAGTCTCTTGTGCCTTCCTGGCCTCGATCGCACTGAGATGTGTCTCTAGATCTGATCTTGGATCTATTTTTGAGGTGTTGCGCAGAATGGCAGCAAGTTCTTTGCTGACATGCGTTGGCTTCTGGTTTTTTTTTGATGGGCGTGGAAATTGTGATTCCATTAGGCTGACACCAATGAGAGTGTATACTTTCTTTTTTTACCAGCAGAACTGTCGTGCTTTTTTAAAAAATTTTCACAGAAGATTGAATCATATTTAAGCATTCTGGTTCTTATCTTGTAGCACGATCTCGATACGAATCTGTGATGAGTATTCCAACTGGTGATCCCACCCTTGTTCCTGCAAAACGACCACATTCTATGATGGACGTTCTCGCCGACGCGCCTGATGGTGTTATTGATATTCTTGCGTTGAATACAGACGACTATTCATTTATGTTGGGTGGTCCCAGTCAATTTGAGGGTTGCACTACGAGTGCTGATACTGGTTTAATTGCCTCCTATGGACAAGACTCTCTGAGCGCCAATCGTTTTTTCACTGCAGACGACGAGTTACATGGAATGCAGATAATAAACAGTACCGAACGTACAATGAAGTCAGCAAAGGACGCCGATGGTAACAAGATGTTGCTATCACACAGCGCAGAAAAAACCATCGTGGTGCTAAACGACAGCCATTTTCCTCCATATGCTGTGCCTGAAACTTCTGCCCTTGGTATGCTGAAAGAGACCAATTTTTATGGAATATACGCGGGTACAAGCACGACGGAAAGTACGAATGGTCTTCATCGTCTTTACTCAAACGATCTCAAAGATCCGACATATGTGGGGTACACTCATGGCGTTATTCCAAGCAAACTTCTCTCATTTGGTGAGACTAAAACAAATGAATGCATGGATATGTATGGAGGGACACATGGAATTGCGTTGCATTTCAAGTTATCGACTCTTACACCGAAGAGGGTGAAGGATGAACAGAAACTGCTGAAGAAGTTCAATATTCCCTTTGTGCTTCCGCTCGTGCAAACATATGCTGATTTCACGAGAGACGAAAAAGGCGTATTCTCTGCAAATTTTCTCGATGGCGAGAAGGGCTTTTTCGAAGGGTTAATAGTGTCGATTTTTGTTCCTCGTCGTGTCGAATTCACAGGTGTTGTACGTCCAACGCTTGCAGCAGGCTCGTTTGATCACACAAAATATGGTAACGGAAGGTCTGTAATCGAAGCAATGGCTGAGTTGGCCAAAAACGAACAAGACGCCTATCTCATTCAGTTCATGGACGTCTTGTCTATGAAGAATTTTTCCAGTGATGTGTTGAGCACGCTTGAAACAAGTGGCAAGATGTCCAATTCGTGTTTTCTCTTGCCCATTTCTACCAGTGAAGACGCGCAGAACGATATGTTGCGGGGTCTTGTGGATGCAGCCTACTCCATTGTCAGTGCATCTAAAGTTCACACCATCAAAACAACTGATATAGTGCAGGAGTGTGAAATGTCTGCTTCCCAGGATAAGACCCGGCGTGAGAACGATGTCAAGTCCGTTGGATGTAATGTGTTTGGAATAACAATCCAGGTCAAGTTCAAGTTAACATGGAATTCCTCGGATAAACAGCACGCAATCACAGGAGCGACTCGTGAGAAACGAGATGGAGCCAATGTAATCGTGCCTGTTACACGTATCGTCAACACGGATATGTTCGCTACAAAAAGCAGAAAACCAATTTCGTTTCCGTTTCCAATGCCAGCTACGTTGAAAAATGTAGTTTCAAATGGATCATCACCTGTTTTTTCAAAGTCTATTGCAATTTCACATGTTTCACTGTCGCCTGAGCAGAAGGACTTTTATAAACTTCCAGTTCCAAAAGAGGTCAACCCCTTTGCATTGCGCATGGCGGCAGCTAAGGTCGCGAAGGTCGCTGGCAGTGCAGTATCCAGTGTCGTGTTTTCGCACATTGACTATGTGCAGAGGATGCTTAACACGTATACAGGAATCAAGCCAACTGGAGTCGTCACGAATGGCGTACCAAATTCCTTTCCCAGGTCGCATGACACTGTTAAAAAAGTGTGTGTCGATGTATCGCAAATGGCAGTGGATTTCTTTTGCGGGACTAAAACTGATTCCTTTTTCAGATGTGCGCTTTCGGATCTGCAAAGCGAAACATGGGAAATGTTTTTTCCAGGGCTTGTTTTCCATGTCGTCAAAATGACCCCCTTCTTGAAATTCCACTTTACCTTCGATGAGTATATCTTGAAGTTGGTCGATTTCACCACAGATTATGCCAAAGCAGATGGGGTGCAGCGTCTTGGAATCTGTATTCTCGTTTCCAAGGTGTTCTACGATCTCTTATACGAAAACAACAGGGATTGGTTTGATAACCAGACTGGTGCCAAAGAAGAAAATGGTTATGTCAAACTTGACAATCTGATCGAGCAAGGCATCACATTGACCGTTCGTAGCAAGCGTTTTGTTGACAAGATTGTCTCTATCTGTAACGCCAAATACCCGTTCGTAAAACCTGGCCATGCTGATGATATGGATACGTCTGGAGTGAGCAGCTATGCTATCTTTGAAACGCCCGATTTTTCAGATGCGATTATTCCGTTTTATGCATATCTGCGAATTGTTGAGCAATGCATAGATTCAGACGAATCCGATACTGCAACCGAAGTGGCACTTGACTCTGAACCATTTGACAACACAGTGATGGATCTGAAATTTTTTAAGAGCATTTCATACAAATGGTGCATTGAACACGACATGAACCAGGTTGATATGTCTGCTGAAGATTTGGATTATGGTGATCTTTGAGCAAGCCCTGCATCCTTCTTTTGGTTTTCAGCATTGTGACACGGGTATGTTCTACAATCCAAATAACGAAAGGCAACAGCATGCACCAGCAAAAAAAGTGATCCAGCGTTTTCACGTGGTATCATAGCGTGTATGTTTTTTTTTCTTTAGACAAAAATAAAGAATCCAATGAGCATGCGCACATGTGTTTTTTTGCCACAGGCAGTTTTGTTCATATCATATCACCTATAACAAACGCAGTTGTGAAAATCGCAATCAGAAAAAAAGGATCAAATGAGAAACCTAACGTGCATACAAGGGATAGCACCAGAGCGTCTAATGGCGACGTGATAAGCGTTGCTATGCAAGCACGTGCGCGCATTTTGGTACCCACTCGCGCAGCGATCGCCCATATGAGCGGGGCGTTGTATGGAGTCTCTACCCCCGCGTATAATCGCATGGATACGAATAGAAGCGTCCCAGAGATAAGGTTGTAGATAGGTGGGTCTGCCACGTCGAAGCGCAACCATCGCGCGCAAGTCCATGTTCCAGCGTATGCCAGCACGTACACTAGCGTGGCATAGGATGCAAACGCCTCCTCGCGTGTCACAAATACGTGCTGCCAGCCTGATGCCAGCGTGATGCCTACGCAGCAAATAGAAGCCAGCACTGTGTAATCATCCTCGATAAGACGTGTTTGCTGCTCAGAGTTTTTTTTGTTTGCACCTCCTGCTGTATCCTCATCTGTCTTCTGTTGATGAGGTGTCAAACACGCAACACGTCTCAGCACAAGGTAGCTAAGCGCACGGACGATATAGACCGCAAGTAGGCAGATAGACCAATATGCCCACACAGGAAGATCTGTGCGTGCAAACGCGAGCGATCCATTACAGAAAACAAGATCCCCTCCAGTGTCCAGTGCATCACAGCTAGAGACGTCATATACTGTTTCCATCACAAGCATGCGCCCGTCATCGTCACGACTGCATGCAAGCCCACCCCATGCAGCAGCTGGGTTGTATCCAGGGGGATGCATATTCTGCGATGGGGTCGGAAAGCACAGCCCTGCTCCAGTGTCACACAGGGCATGCGGTGACGCAAAGCAAGGCTGAGAACTCCATCCCAGCCGATGTAGATCTGCCCGTGACCAATGCGATGGTTTTACTGATACCCCCCTTGCATTCACGCGGATGCATCGCCCAGAAGCAACGAGCAACGCATCCCATCCAGAGGTCCAAACGACACGCGAATTGTCTGTGGAGAGATACGGGACTGAGTCAGAGAGATCAAACATGGGCATGCTAGTGTACGTAGGAGGCAGGTGGTGAGAACAACTTAATAGGCATGGTGTATTGCGCTTATTTAGGCCCGCTATGTGAATGAAAAATGAAAAAAAAAATAAGACATGCGTGAGGTTGGTACGACAGTAGTCATGACATGCCTGTGCATATTACTTTCTTTTTTCGTGGTGGATAAGATATGCCTGGGTTATAAACATTTCCAACTGCGCGCGACGCGCATTGAGAAGGAGGCGTGGCTCCTAGGACAGTGTATGAAGCCAGAGTTCTATAACAATATGCGCCTGCATACCACTCTATGTGAAGAAGTGGAGGCCACTGCGCGTGTTGGGGCCATGTGGTATGCGCTTAATGAGGTGGCCACCAGTCTGCCGTTGCCAAACCCTGTGGATCTGCTGAATCGTGCTAGCTGGGTCACTATGGCATGTGTAGCACTCGTGTTGTTGGTGTGTCCGTCCCTTGTCATATCACAGATTCATCACGGACAACCAAGAGCTGTCATTCCTTATTTCGTAGGGGATAAGACATTCAAAGCTTGAGCACCAGCACTTGATTATTTTAACTGGGAAATGTTTATCATGTGAAAGGGAAGGCATACATATGGATCTTATGTATATCACTGCTGTACTGAATGGCATGAACGTATCACAGACTGAAAGAGCTCACACACGACAAACGATGACTGAGATAGAAGCTCTACAAGAGCTTGCGGGCAAAAAAGTGGATTTTCAGAGAAAATGTTCTTTAGCAGAAGCCAGGTATACACAGATTGCAGGAAGTGTAACTGAAATAGAAGCAATGAAAGGTGAGATTGGCCAACTTAAAGATGAAATTGTCCAACTTAAAAGTGAAATAAGCAATATGGTTCAACAAAGTGAGTATATTTTAAAATGTAATGAACTGATTGCATCAGACGTTGAATTGACGCAAGTTAAAGTGGCGTTGACGAAAGTAAAACAAGAAAATACACAACTTCGAAATCAGATTTCGACTGCATGTCCTCCGGCTGCTGTTTCCGCGGGAGGAATAGTTAGACCACCTGACCAACTATTATCTGCTTTAATGGTGGCATTTGATACAAAACAAAGTATTGTTGATTTTCTTATGCGTGAACTGCAAACAATTCATGCCATGTCTCACATATCAATTACTGATACAAATGTGAAAACAATTGTTGATAATTTTAAATCTAGACTAGTGGAGCATATAACTCTTTTTTTGTATAAAAAATTTGAAGCTTTTTGGATGATTTATAGGATAAACGAATCAAGTGAGATTCCAGATCTTGCAAATCAACAAAAACTAATTCAAATTGGAAAATTACCTGTATATCGTATTTTTTTCAAGTTACTATGTGGTGATATCAATATTTGTTTAGCGTCAATCATACTAGACCAAGCTGGCACACTGAATTTGAAACATGTTTTTAACAACAATTTATCAATATTTGACGTTTGGTTGTCAAGACTAATAGACCGTGATACAATAAATTTTATACGTAATCTATGTTCAGCATTGATGCCTGTGTCCAACGATACCATGAAACTAATAGAGGATATTGTCCCTGCATGCTGTGGCACCTCGTTTCCGTTATGTAAACAAAAAACAAATCCTGTTGATTTTAGTTTTGAATCATCCAATGATGTAGCTATCACATGTTCATTAAAAAAACAAATTGAATTTTCATTTGAAAGTGTTGTATGTGATATGACAAGATGTCTGCATCCCATGTATGTGTTAGCGTTTTTGTTAATTCCTACCACAGGTGATGATATGAAAAATGTTAAGACTGTTGAATTTGACGTTATTTTAAAGATATTTGGAATAATTATGCAACTAATGAAAACAATTCCTACAACGTTACATAATCTTGTTCAAGCGAGTCCAGTGGTTAATGATATTCGCACAAAAAAAATTATTCCCCATGTGATAGATACTAGTATACAGCATATGACATTATCACGTGATGTTTTAAAAGGAATCAGTATGCCTATATACTTCTATATGATCCATAAACACATGATTGACGATTTAAAACTGAAAAAAATCCAAGATTGTACGCATTACGACCAAGTTATATCTGACATAGACACAAGAATATCTACTGCTGCTGCTGCTCCTTGATTTTTTATTCGTTTTGTATACAGACCCCCTTTGTATTTAAACAGATAACCCCATTCGCACAAGCGCTTCGATTATACATCAAGTTGCTTTCCCATATGGCACAGGCTTCTTTTGACCACAATCTGGTCGTCGGAGATGTTGTCGTTACTACGCGTTCCTCTATGCGTACTGTCGGAGCTCCACAATCACAGCCGTTGACACCAAATGCTGGCCCAAAACGTACATTGACACAGAACGTGAAGGCTGTTCGTCTTAATATGGCGTTAAACAAGAAAAGTGGTGAGATCAACGAGGTCGTCGATTGGTTGTTCTGTCCCAGCCGCCTGCTGCACATCCTGCTCGAGCTGATGTCAATCTCGGTTGTCCTCTATGGCGGCTTCGACATGGTGTTATCGGTTGTCATGGCAGTACTGGCGGTTATCGTTCTCGGTCTCTCGTTGTTGCTCGAGCCATACCTCGTGCAGACCACGGAAGCAGGCAAACATGCATTTTTTTCATATTGGAATGCAGTTTATGTGATGTGTGCGGTATGTGAGATATGCATACAGGGTTTATCTCACAAGATGCTTTTTCTGTGTCTCGTCACTGGCACTGTGCTCTATTTTCAGATACTTCGTCTTTACATAAGGAAGGTCTACACGGACAAAAAACATACCCGCCTGGTTATATCATGCATATTGTTCTTTTTTGCCATTGTCCTGCTTGATCATCTTATCAGTTACGATTTTATGAGCAAGCTGTGGTTCAAGTTGATGATCTACTCGTGTGTGATAATAATGTTCCACACTCCATATACTCACATTGTATGTATCACGGAAAAATGCATGGGGCTGTTGAACTACACCAAGAGATTCAGTTTCATTGCAGTGCATCTGGTCCTCTTTTTCGTTATGTGCGTCCAATATGTTATGGGAATGGGGGCAATGCAACCCAACACTCTTGTGATTTTTGTCGCGTTCTATTTTATTCTGCTTGTTTCGCGTTTCATGAAACACGAAGAACTGAAACAGACAGCCAGTGTATCAGCAGAACCCGAAATAAAACACAATTGTGTTGTACGTTTCCTGGATTTTGTAGTCAGCAAAATTCTCATCGTCTGTACCGAAACTGCGGCATCCTGGGTACTTCTTACAGAGCTTGGGATGTCAAATTGTGCTAAAATATTGGATATAGCATGCCAACTGGCTGTAACTGCTGTGGATTTTTTAGCACCAGGAATTTTCGTATGTCTGCAGTTTATGAATTTAACGTTCAAGGTTGTCATGTCGTTTTTGTTGGTTCCAGGCGCGCTTCCAGTTGCACTTTGTTGCATCGCATCTGTTGCATTATGGTACAATACCACGACCATCCGAATTATTCATTTTATATTGGAACAGGTTGTAAGCAAAATTTTTGTTGTAATCTCCCCTATGATATTCAATTTTTTCATTAGTGGAGATCTGGTTAACAATCTCGGGCAGTTATCATTTTTTTCATCTCTTACGCAAAATACATCCCAGAACATTGCTTCGACGAATATCATGGAGTACACGCATGATGCATTTAACCTGCTGCATCATTCCAAGAACTACTTTGACGATTCTAGGCGCTATCATGCATGTATTGAGAAACTGGAACACAACAATCTGACATATTTCTGCACCGTCCGGAATAAGCTGTTCAATGCAACCACCTGTGTTCGCCTTCTAAACACGTCTGATAACAACGTGAATTCGTCGATCTGCACTGACATACCCTTGCTTCACAAGTCGATGGCTGTTTGTATCATCTGTGAGAAGCTGTTGCTCTCAATGCAGGGATCTGCTGCCACTGTTGAGGCGATGGAAAAAAAGGTTGATCTGAGGATTGGAAGTATCACCACTTTTGGCAAGGTTGTAACTTGTGGCGTACAAACACTAAACGCCACACATAGAGACCTGTGCTCGTCCGTCAACACATCTGTAACAGCACGCACGTTTGAGGAGGCCATGCAGCAGACCTTGAATACTATGATGGATCCTAGTGCCTTCACAATGACAACAGTTGATGTTGTAAGCAGCATATACATGCGCATGGTTCGCACTCACGAGTTGGATGCCATCGATGCGCAGACAAAGGAGAGACTTTCAGAGATTGCGTCTATGCACGTCAAACAAACAGAAGAGGCAGCTTTGTTGCTCAAGAAGGTTGCTGAAGCTGAAGCCAAAACGAATGCACTGAAGGCAAAAAAAGAGGCAGCTCGTGTGGCAGATGCAGAACTCAAGAAGGCAAAACAAGAGGCAGCTGAAGCCAAAACGAATGCACTGAAAGCAAAAAAAGAGGCTGCTCGTGTGGCAGATGCAGAACTCAAGAAGGCAAAACAAGAGGCAGCTCGTGTGGCAGCTGAAGAACTCAAGAAGGCAAAACAAGAGGCAGCTCGTGTGGCAGCTGAAGAACTCAAGAAGGCAAAACAAGAAGCTGATGAAAGGCTCAATGCTGCTATGAAAGAACTTCAAAATACAAGGTCTGCTTTGCATGTCAAGGAACAGGAAGCTGAGCTCAAGCTCATCAAGGAAAAGGAAGCTGAACTCAAGCTCATCGAGAAAAGGGAAGCTGAGCTCAAGCTCATCAAGAAAAGGGAAGCTGAGCTCAAGCTCATCAAGGAAAAGGAAGCTGAGCTCAAGCTCATCAAGGAAAAGGAAGCTGAACTCAAGCTCATCAAGGAAAAGGAAGCTGAGCTCAAGCTCATCGAGGAAAAGGAAGCTGAGCTCAAGCTCATCGAGGAAAAGGAAGCTGCGCTTGAGATCGTCGAGGAACAGGAAGCTGCGCTTGAGATCGTCGAGGAACAGGAAGCTGCACTCGAGATCGTCGTCCCTGACATTTTGGATGAATTTCATGCACAATTTGAGGAAGGAAATAAAAGCGAGTCAAGCAACACGGAGGTCAAAAAAGCACAGCCTGAGGCAACCAGGAACGCCACGGACTATGTTTTTAGTGCCATGAATTGGTTCTACGACGTGGTCATCATTGGAGAGGACATCTGAGGCAACAAGGAACGTCACTGACCTAGTTGGAGACTTATAGGTTGGTACGTTTTCCCTATGTGTTTGTCTGTAATCAGCACATGATACAAAAAAAAAAGAAAACCACGTTTTGATTCTGTGTGTCGTGTGTAGCTTCGTTGCATATTTGAGCGCGATATGCTGCCTGTGTTTTAGCAGGCCTTGTATGCATACAATACTAATGTGTATTGTCGTCTCCCATGCGATTCTTCTCATAGTTCTACTGGTTCTGACGGCGTGGCGTAGTGACGCACAGATGCACCTCACCGCGCGCACACAGTTTGGCGATTGGTCTCCACTCCTTGACGTGTTTCGCGGCACTAACGCAGATCTCGTCACAGAGGCGCGCTCTGTGGCGTGGTGCAACGACACTTTGCCACGTGGTACAATTCCTTCTCCTTTCTGTGAATGTATCACAGCCCAGGCCCGCGCCGCGCTTAACACATCTGCATCCGAGCGCGCGCAGGCCGCTTGGCCTCTATTATCGCAGTGCATGTGGATGCGGCCTCCGTGGCGCGTACGGAGCGTTTGGAAGCTGCAGCTGAGCGTGCCTGCCATATACGGGCTGGTTTCAGCCGTTGCCTTCCACCTTCTCGCGTTGTATCCTGGGATTCCCTGGTATCACCTGGCAATAGACCTTGTGTTGGTATGTGTCGCCATGCTGTGCATCAATCCGCTCCTCAATTTGAACTGTGTGATCGGTATCGTGACGCTCTTTGGGGTGCTCACCTGGGTGGTAAGGCCATCATTACTGAACAACTTGAGCACTCATGACATCGTGGGCACCTGCTTCTGGTGGGCTGAGACCTGCGCAACCCCCGCGTTTGCGCTTTATTTTCTCATGATCTGCACCAGGGACATCGTCTTCCTGTCGACTGGGGTCACCATTGCGGCGATCATAGGGACGGTGTCACTGCGTAGCTTCTGGTATTCTCTCGTGTTGAGGAACAAGCCGGACCATGCATGCCAACGTGTACGCTTCAGCTCGTGGCTGGCAATTGCAATGGGCAGTGTATTCTTCGCCGCGCTTCTGCCTACCCAAGGATCGGCGCTGCTCTCTGGAAACGGGGCCATCATGGCAATGCTCATGACCCTGTGCATAGCGCTCTCGCAGCTTCCCACCGCGCTGCCACCCGATGTCCTCAGGCTGCAAGTCGCAGCATCGGGCATCCGCAACGTCGCGTTCGCGCTGCTGCTCGCATTTGACCTGGCAACGCCAGATCTTCTATAGAATGTTTTTTTTATTGTCACCTCGCGAGGCATGCAGATTGAAAAGCGAAAGCGAACGCGAGCATCCCCACAATCCCAACTTTCGCCACAGGGCTCAAAACAGCGAATCCAGCATCAAGCGCAGTGTCACTCCACCCCAGCAAGTAGCATATGGTCGCCCACACGCCGAAGCTGGTGTAGCTTGCCAGGAGGAACCACGTAGAGGCAGTGACATACCAGGGCGGCGCCGAGAGCAGCAGCAGCTGGCCCTGGTATACCACAAGCACCATGGCCATAATGTACAAAAACCACGTGTCAAGCAGTCCACACTCCACGAGCCCTATCGATTTGCTCCAGTTCTCGTCCTTCGTCTCACTCTCTTTCTTCAGAGGTGTGGGTCTCGTCAACCACGAGGCAGGCACGCGGATCACCCGCATATCGGCGTCTGCAGGGGGAGAATCAGGCTCACACATCGCCGCGAGCGCCCAGTGCATCTGCAGTCCACCCAGGTTGCACATTCCTATAAGCACGAGCCCAATAAGCGGCATGAGCGCGGGGGGCTCCACGATGAAGATACATAACACCGCCACAAAGAGCTCTGGCGCCGTAATGGTGTACTCGGCGTAGCGCAAGGCCACCCTCGTGCTGCGATCCAACTCTTGCCAATGCCGCAGCGAGATGAATATGGATGCAGCCGCGATGCTACCTGCGACCATGACAAAGAACTCAACGAGACCAGCGGACCCAGACGAGTATGGAGCAAAGAGCATCGCGCCCAGCAGCGCCAATCCCGCGCATGCCCTCCACGCGCGAGGCATCACGTGCAGGAACGAGAACGCGGTCGATACGAACTCGAAATGGCCCAGCAGCGCAACTGGATGCCATCGCGTGAACGCGCCAATATCCTGGTACAGAGGCAGGCCCTGGCTTATGCATGCCCTTTTTCTGCTGGCGTCAACGATGCCATAGCACGCTTCATCCAGTCCCTCGCCCAGCGAGAGCCCTATTGTTGCTTTGTGGTGCCAAGACGCCTCTGCCAGATCCTGATACGTGTCTATCGCAAAGCCGCACGCGAAATGCATTATCACACACGCCAACGCGGCCAGAGAATGCATCACAAGCGCAGTGATGTTAATGCCTTGCATTTTTCACCTCGCGCGTGCATGTGTCATGATATCTGCAATTTAAATAAGTATATATTTTCCTTGATCCAGCGCTGCAGCAAGAAAAAATGGCCTTTCTCTTTGGTGGTGCCAATACCACCGCGCGCTCACCGCTGCGGGAGCAACAGACCGCCCTACATCGTGCAATCAGGGATACAACCAGAGAGGACAGCCGAGCAGGCGTGGAGGAGAGCCGTCTGGGACAGGAGATAAAGCGCCACGCTGCACAAGGGCGCGTTGACCTGTGCATGGCGCGTGCAAAGGAGTTGGTGCGCGTGCGCGCGCATAGAACGCGGCTTGCCACGATGCGGGGGCACATGACAGGCCTGACGCATCAGCTGGGCTCCTTCCAGGGGACACAGCGAATGACAGAGGTCCTCGCCAAGACGGCGCTCGCCTTGCGTGGCATAAACCGGCAAATGGACCCCCGTGCGGTGCAGCACATGTTGCAGGAATACGAGAGGCAGTCAGGGCTGCTGGCTGCATCACAAGAGATTGTAGGGGAGGGGCTGGATGGCGTGCTGGAGATGGATGACGAGCAGGATGCCACGGACTCGGCCGTAGCAGACGTGCTGCGAGATCTTGGCCTAAGCATGATAACAGAAAGCGCTGTGAGCAAGCATCCCTCTCTCCCCTCAAAACTGCCCTGTGTGGCAGCTTCCCCTTCTCTCGTTGCAGAAGACGAGCTGGCACAGCGTCTCTCGCGGCTTCGCCCCGTTGCATAAAAGACACACAGGGTTTCTGTGCATTTAAACAGATTCATTTTCAGCAGTATAACAAAAAAAAATATAGCATGTCAGCTTTTGTGCCACCCAGGGTGGACTTTGCTGATTTTGATGAGTTTCAGCGCCTGGTGGAGTTTTTGATTGTAGCGTATGAGGCGTTGGTCGAGCGACGCATACAGGAACGCATCAACGGCTGGCTGAGCTGGCCAAACTTCATTATGCTGAATACCAGGAAGGAGGGGGCTGCCCTGCTCTTGGTTCTCACCAAGGGGCAGGCAAAACAATGGTGCATTCAGCTCTCCACCACAATCGACGTCGCCTTGCGCGAGACCATGCGAGGCATCCTCGACTATCACAACTACGAGACGATCATGATAGATGCTACCCATTGCTGCAGGGTGCTCACCCGGCGCGTCGCACCCCTCCTTGAGGATCTCCTGAGGGGCTTCTTCGCTGATAATATGATATTGGTGCCCTTCATCCCGTGTGGGATGCGCCTGGGGCCTACGCTAAGCTGGCCTCAGGTGATTGAGGTCAGGCTTGCGCTGGGCATGGGATTCCACGCGCGCCTCGGTGCTGCCTCCTTGTTATTCACGCTTGAGGAGGGGTTGCTCGAGCGCATAGTGTCGATGCTCTTTGTGCGCCCAGAGCTAGTGAATGAGTGTTTTGTTTGAGGTGTGTTTTGTGTGCATCTACATTTCCATCGTAGAGGCGCTGTTTTTATCTTCATAAATGAGCTCATGCTTAGAGATTTTTACTCTTACTCCTTGTGATATCAATATCTTCTTTGAATTAAGATTGACAATGCTCATGAGTTTAACTGATCTAAACATTTTTTCAAACGCGTTGTTTATCTCATCTGTGGTGATTCTGTTGAGGAAGTCCCAGTATGTTTTTTTAGTGTTTGGATGCCTTACAGTGTCATTATCCAGCAGCCGCTTGGCATCTCTATGTGTCCAGTTCAGATAATCCCTTCCTGCAACAGGTGGATATAATACAGACATTTTATCATTGAATTTGAAGAGCCTGAATGCTGTTGCTGACATGCTTTCTAAGTTTTCAGAATCATTATACAGACTCATAAATGGATTATTCCAAAACATGAGCATGTGATAGTCCATTATCTGCATAAACTTAGAAAACGTGGAATTCGAAGACAGAGGCAAGATCTCATCCTGATCAATCAATATCATTGCATTTGTTCTAATTTTTTTCATAAAATTTCCACGATGGGCGTCACCGTGAATGTATCCATACAAATGCATTTTTTGTAGGAGTCTGAAGCATTCAATGTAAAATAAAGGGTTGGTTAAGACAGCATCATATTCATCCTCTTTCAGCAACTCAGTTCCAACGCATTCCCATAGCTGTCTTCTTCCTGATGGCAGCTGGATCACCACCCTGGCGAAGCAGTAAAGATCAGGAAACAACACTCTGATATTCTTATTTTTGTCAACATGTAATGCATTAATTGCCTCTTGCTCACTGAAATGTTCATTTTGTTCTTCCACCTTCCTGAATTTTAAAGCGATATCTATTGACTGGGACGAGATTATTCCAGTGCATCTTCCTTTGCATACCACCAGTTTGCATGGAAACCCATTGCTAGTATCACGGTACTCCAATTCCTTGGTCAGATCCAGTTCTTTAATGCGCCATTTATTTTTCGTTATGAATGTTGGGGTTGTAAAAATCTGTCCTCTTGTGATCTTATTGGCCTTCAAACAGGACGTCAGATCGTCCTTTACAGCTTCTCTAATGCTGCATTTTATATTAACTGCATAGACACTATCAGTCTCTGATATGGGGATCTCCACGTCAAAGATCCCCTCTAAACTGGACTCTAGTCTGTCCAGCCTAATGTGCAAGTCTTGCATAAGAGACACAATCTTATCCATGAAGAAGCCTCTCTGAATGAGATCACAACACATAACTTTTAATAATAACATGCATGGCGCGTTTTACTGACAACAAATCAAACCTTACCCTGCCCTTCGGCCATCAGCGCCGAGCGATCAGACTCGTCCTCGCGGCTGGTGATGCTGAATACGCTGGACATCTCGACCTCTCCCGGGATACCAGCCACACCCGTGCACGACTGTCCGTCGCACGCCCCGTCACACGGACGAGAGTGATATGCAGTGTCTTCAAATGCAGACTGGTGATAGCGCGACGCGTCGTGCAGCTTATTATGCATGAACTTGAGGTTTGTATACATATTCACTGTCAGATCCGCGCCCATCCTGATCAACACAAAGTCGATTTGCGTCATGGCGATGAACAGCGCCAGTACGCCCATGAGATTGCAATAGACTGCCCACATCTGTGTGATCATGAGGCAAACCCCTTTGGGATATGGGATGTATCTTGTCTTGTGATCCGTGATGGTGTTGACAATCCACGGACTGATGGCGTCTGACATGAAGTCATTCACGAGCGTGTTGACAAAAGTAAATGCCGCCACCAGCGACCACTTGTACCACGTATCCAACGTCACGCCCATGAAGATCGTCCCAGCCGAGGGGCCAAACGTCACGAAGCGCGTCTCGAGGAGCCCTATGTCCTTAAACACGATTGCAACGATGCACAGCCACACCATGAGCAGCGCCACGGCGAGCCGCTTGTCCTCAAAGACCTTGTCTATGCATAAACACATGTCTCTGTGAGATCCTGCCCGCTGGTACCATTGGCAGCATTAATACAAATGAAATAAAAATACAGCCTGCTCAGCTTGCATCATGTGTGTCTTCTAACGGCGAACAGATGGGGCCTCGCTTCTTGCAACTGGCATCTGTCTGAATATATCATACCAATCCACGAGCAGCGGGTGGAAGAATTGATCTCGTTCCTGAGCACTTTTTAATGTGTCATATATTCCCTGCGTGCTCAACTTGAAGAGCTTCGCCAGCGCGCCAAGTGCCAACATATTTGACGTGCTCGCGTTGAACATGGACTTGTAGTTGGCGTTCCTGCCTCCGCGGTCCTGCTCTAGTTTCACCATGAAGTGGTGCAGGCACAGCCCGATTTGCGCTGAGAATTCCTGATTTCGCCTCAGCGCACGGAAGAGCTCTTTAGGTGACATTTCTAGCCCTCGCAGGTTCGACAACGCAGAGGGGATAAACATCGTGATGAGGGCCTCCCCTGCAGATTCCACTAGAGGCGAGAGCGTGTGCGTGTGCTCCCTGGTCCAGCCGTCCGCGAAGTCCCGCTGCATCTGCAGAGTATCCTTCACCACATCTGCTGACTTGGTCTCGCCGCTGACGCCGCAGCCCTCGAGGAAACGCCGCACGTATCGCTCAGCGTAGCGTTTGGACGCATCTTCCCTATCGCTGCCCTCGTAGGCATCATCAGGGCAGCACCAGACGGCGTTGATGGAGCAATGCTGTAGCCCCTGCATTCGGAGCGCGAAATCGTGATCTGCCTTCTCTGCGGTTTCCAGGCAAAACTTGAGGTACATTGCGCCTACCGTGCACAGCCCCATGGGCGCATCGGCTGGCAGGAAATGCACATATGGAATTGCTTCCATCGCTGGGATAGGGGTTACACCAGATACTGCTGTATATATTGGTGTATCCACTTCACCTGCTTGGCTGTGCTTGGGATATGGCACGCCAATAATGTGCGGGGCTCCAGTATCATCATCAACAGACTTCATTGTGTATGGTGTTATCCAAAAGCCTATACCTTCTGTATGCATTGGACCGGAATGTGAAAAGCGTTCCACGAAAAACGTGTATTGTTTGACATTAAAGCGAGTTTTTGGGTAATACACCTGAATCTTCTTCTTTTTTTTGGTGGCTGTTGCTGCTGCAGCGCTTGGTGAGGACGATCCTGCGCTGTCGTCATCGCTATCACTATCTAATACAACAGCACCAGAAGGGCCGGCAGCAGCAGCTGCTGCAGGACCCCCACCAGCAGCCGCAGGGGGTAGTGCAGCAGCAGCCGCAGGACCCCCACCAGCAGCCGCAGGGCCTGGTCCAGCAGCAGCCGCAGGACCCCCACCAGCAGCCGCAGGAGGAACCGGAGCATTTACCATTCCTGTTTGTGGAGGGGTAAACAACTGTTCCCATTGCACAGCGAGCCCTTCCGTTTTCCCTGCCTTTCGTTTACATGCATACTTACCTTGCATCCAACACCCTCCTTACCTGCTGCCGCCACAGAGTTATATACGCCTCGCTCACGACCAGCCCGGCCACGCCATGCTGTCCACCTTTTCACACGCGTACTCCGTCCATGATAACACCTTCTTGGTGCGCTTCACGTATCCGTCTGCGCACCGCCAAGTGCAACCGCTCGCCCATACGGCGTTGTCCGCGGGCATTGTCGCGTCGCTGCAAGGCACGTCGCACGCAAAATCAGCGTATGCCGAGCACCGTGTCGCAGTGAATCCAGGGGGGCAGTCGGTGTTGATCGTGCACTCCATACAATCGGTTGCACCACTTGATCTGAAGAAGCCTGGCAGGCATTGGCGCTTGCAGTCGGTGTTGTCCGCGCCGACTACCCAGACCTCGTTTGGACGCAGCGCCGGCGAGCACTCAGTACACACAAAATGTCGAGACGACCCCGGGCACACGGTCCAACGCAGCCCATAGCCACACTCGCTGCTGCATTGCACACATGACGCCTCACTCGACGAATCTGCGGCATACCAGTCCTCCGCACACGAGGCACACGCTGTCATTCCCTCCTCCCTGTACAGGCCTTCAGGGCATGGCACACAGGCGGTAGCGCCAGTGCCATCTGTGGTCCATCCAGGAGGACAGACTGCACACGGTGACGACTGTAGTGCCCAGTCCACACCCTCTGCCACGGATATGCTGATTGGATTGAATGCCGACAATGCACAAGCAGCACAACCCTGCCCTGCGGCAATGCCATTTCCTAGAGGGCATACACATGACATTCCATCGTCAGACAGACGCGAAGGCGTGCGGCACATGCAAGCGTCGAGTGACGGATTAGGCACTCTGAATCCAGTGCAGTTTGAGCACCGAACTCCATCCATACCTATCGTTCCTGCATAAGCAGAGCATGGGGCACACACGCGAGGAACAACGCTCTGCAAATAGCATCCCTTGAAGCCACACTCGTCGTTGGAACAGGCATAGGGCAGGATCCAGTCGGGAATCACACTTGTTTCATCCCATGCTGGTGCTGGAATCACACACCCGGCATTCACCATGGTGCCATTGTACTGGCACATGCACTCGCTTATGCTTGTTGCATTTGTCCTTGTCGTTGTGGCCCACTCAGGGCATCTCGTGCAGTCCCCACTGCCGTAGTATCCAATAGGACATGGCGAGACATATACGGTGGTGCAGTCCTCGACATATCGGAATGCAGACGCAAGCAGCACCCCACACGGTGTACAGGACCAGTCAAATGCACCAGTGCAATTGGACAGGATGAACCCAGGCCCGCATGTGACCCCCGAGGAGCACTGGGTGCATACTCCTGTGGAGGACACATACTGGCCTGGATTACACGGGGCACACGAGAGCCCTGCGAGCGACGTGGTGCCAAGCTGGCATCTCTGCTGCGCGGCCGTGATGCTTATTGTATGTGTACCATTGCCTGCATACACAGTGGTACCTGAGGCATCTGCGCCCAGCCACATCAAATTATCTGGAACAGCGGCGCCTGCGATGCTCTGGATGGTCCTGAGCCCCGTGTCAATCTGCATGAGCCCCCTGTCTGTGGCAAATAGGAACAGCGTGCTTCCTAGCACAGGTGTTAGCATCCTGGGGTACGCCAGCCCCAGCGTCCTGTCGTGACAGTTCGAACGCAGCGTGCTGACCCGTGTGAGCGCCGACCCAGGGTAGTCAACCACTGCCTCAGCGAGCCGGCAGTTGATGCGATCGAGGATGAAGACACGGTTGGTTTGGAAGGAGGCCAGTGACAGCGTGTCCCCAAAGCGTGCCTCATCACGCGCCCCGTCCACGTTGCCGATTGAGTCTGTGCCGATCAGCAGGTCTGCCCGGCGCCCGCACTCGCTGTTATCTGTGCGGACCCCGTCGCGAAACGTGGTTCCAGGCAGCGACGCGGACAGGTTCAGGAACGACACAAATGATGCGTTACAGAAGCTCAGGTATAGATAGTTTGACGCGCCCATCGACACGCTGGAGGCGCTGCATACCCTGCCAGGCAGACGCCATCGGTGCTCGATGTGTCCCTGATAGTAGGAATTGGTTACCCACCACAGCAGATTCCTGTTATTGAAGCCCATGTCGCGCTCGAGGAATGCAAAGTATCCAGCATATAGATTACCCCCAGACAACAAGGGAGGCGCGGCGACCACCATGTAAAAGCGGTGGTAGTCCAGGCTATCACACGTCAGCGCATAGAGCGGCGTGTCCTGCACATACCCCTTTGAGGCGACGTAGGCAGGGCAATATGGCGCGTCTGATGGATATGTGCCATCAGACGGCTTCACCCGTGTGAAAAACTGCGTGGGGGTCACTGCAACCCCTGATTCGGCGTCATAATATACCACTCCAGGAAGGCTCCAGGTGGAAACAGTGAAAGACACCGACCCCTCAACACCACTCCAACCGACCGCGCTCCAGGGCAGCGATACGGAAATGCATTGCCCCCCAGATAGGGCATACCCAGCCACTGGGCACTGGAAGCGCGTGGGGCTCACGCACGCCTCGCCGACGCGAGTATACCCCTGGTTGCACTGGATGCCGCACACAAAGGACATAGGATCGATTCTGCCATTCACTGGCGCGTTCTGGCACGGCACACAGTCTGCCACCGTCGCAGCGCGCCCGCGCTCTGAGGTGGTGCCTGAGGGACACGAAGCGGCAGGCGCACCGTAAAAGCCAGGCACGTTGGCATACGCCCTGAGCACCGCTGGCCGATATGCACAGCTGTATGGGTCTCCATATGTGAGGCCTCCTGATACAAACTCAAACTTCGAGACAAACGTCTCAGGTAGCTGACATGCAAAGCATTGCAGAGTGTAATTAGCGCTGGCATACAGGTAGTAGCCCACGCTGCACTGAAAGTATGCCCCACACAGATCCGCCCTAGATAGGACCCCCCCTCGCGTCACCGTCTGATGTGCCGCCGCGATGCCAACGGCATTCAGATTGCACGCTGCGCACGTAGACGCCCCCGTCGTGGCGTCGCATATGGGAAAAGCCCCAGGACTGCACTCACCGCTGCAGGTGGCGCGACCCATGACATCGCACGACATCCCAGTCGAGCACGGCTGGCAATACGCCCCCGCAGCAGACCAACCAGGAGGGCAGGGCACGCATATGCCCTGCGTCTTGGGCTTTATGCAGAGAAATGCAGATGGCGTCGAGGAGTCCTGCCACGACACCTGACATCCCGTGATGTTGTCTGCAGGATAATCGCAGAATAGGCCAGTGCATGGAACCGACGCGTTGCATGCCATTCCTTTGCACACCGTGTTGAACCCCCCTGAACAGTTTGCCACAAGGTTTCCCGCCGCGCACGTACTGCAGGTGGTGCACACCCCTGCAGAGGTGCTGCTGCAGCCTTTGGCGTACTTTCCAGCTGGGCACGTGACGCACTGTGTGGTGATTCCAAGCTGTCCGTGGATGGATACCAGAAGCTGCGACGCTGTGATAAGCCACACAGAGAAGGTAGATCCTGTCATTCAGGCGAGGCGCTCGTTGCACATCGTTATATACACCAGACCCCCGTTTTTACTGCAACAGGTGATGTATTTAAGTGGCATGATTTTTCTCTGCTACCATCACTTAGATTATATCTACTGAAGCCGAAATGTTCTCAAATTTGACCACTTTCCAGCCGTTGAGCATGTACTCTGCCTATGAGGCAAGCATCAACGAGCTCACGAAAAAAAACAAAGCAATGAGTAAGGAAACAGAGACAGTCGTAGGTATCATGGTAATCGCCAACAGGCAAAAAGACGAAGCATTCAAAAAACTCTCTGTCGCAGATGCTACCATCGCGGAGTTGACGGCCAAGAACGTGGCAGCACTGGCTGAAAACGAGACGGCAAAGGCGACCATTGCAGACATGAGCAATCGAATCATCCAGCTCAACATAGTCACCAGTGGTTCGAAAATTCTCATTGACAATGAAAGGGGCGAAAAGCGCCGTCTGGAAGCAGACAATGATACCCTGAGCGACCGGCTCGGCGCCGAGCAGAACAAGCGCCGCGGGATGGAGGCGACCATTGAGGATCTCCGCTCTGACAAGGAGGATTTGAAAGACGAAGTCCGCCTCTTGCAGGCTGAAGTCGAGCGTCTCGAGCGCGAGAAGGAGGAGGCCTTGCGTAACCAGCTCAACGGCGAGCAGAACAAGCGCCGCCGTATGGCAGATTCCATCGAGGATCTCCACGCCGACAACGAGGATTTGAACGACCAAGCCGGCATCTTGCAGGTTGAAGTCGAGCGCCTCGAGGCTGAGAACAACCAAGTCGGCATCTTGCAGGTTAAAGTCGAGCGCCTCGAGGCTGAGAACAAGCTCCTCCGGGAAGACAATGAGATCTACATGGCTGCTATTCGCTGCCTTCCAGTGATCAAACCGTACTGAAGTGCTGCAACATAGCCTTCATCAAGGGTACTCATTGGTTTGGGGACTCACGCACCCCTCCCTCCTCTACACGACCCTGCCACGACGATTCTCTTTCACAATCCGATCTCGATCGCGCGCGCATCTATCCGCGTTCCGCATGTATCCTACAGCGGGATAACGCGGTCTGCAACGCCCGTTATTTAAGAAAATCTTATTGCCTATGACCACGATAATGGACTCACCACTATTGCCCTCATCATCCCACTACACCCCCGAGCATCCATTTGAAACCCTCGACGCGTGCCCTGACTCGGTTCGCGCCGCGGTCATAGAACGCATGCACGCCGCGCTTGCAGCAGATGCCACACCCGACCATGCCGAAACACCGCTGGTGGTCCCAGGCGACCAAGCGCCCCATCCCACCCCACCGCTGCTCATAGGCAGCATCTGGCGCCAGCTCAACAGCCTGCGCGTGATGCGCCAGTATTGCCACACACTTTCCCGTATGTGCCGCGAGTATGCCTTCCTGCGAGGGCATTCCATCACCTGCGTACACGGACTGGAGTGGTTCTCCAGCCTCAACCAGCCCATGCTCCTGTTAAACGACGGCGTACGCGCTGCCCTTGAAGACATGCTGACCAAGGCAGCCGTGCTGCACAAGGGCATGTCGCGCGAGCGCCTGGCCTATGAGATCCATTCACGGCTTCCGTGTCCCGACCGCGACCTGCTTCGCCTGACCATAGGGATGCACTTTCCAGGCGCACGCGAGTACGAGGTGGACATATGCCGCCATATGATGACAGTAGAGGGTCTCTCCTATGATAAGTGGCTCGCCCGCTTCTTCACCTGGCGCTCCGCTGGCCTGTATTACCCACTGGCCGTCGCAGCTCGGCGGATGGCAAGCCCCGAACAGTGGCCCATTTCGTCGCAGCTCGCGTCCACTCCCGTGTATACGGCCTTCTTTGAGGCTCTCAAGAGCCTGTCTGCACCCAAGTCACAGGCAGAGCACTTCCAGGCACTGGCCACTCTCGTCTCCACCTGGGAAGAGGATAACACGGGTGCCACACACGCGCTAGCAGGCACGCTCGATCGCCTCGCGGTGCTCATGCGCGTCAAGTCAAACGGTCGACGCGAAAACCCGCTGGATTTCAGCCTGGACGACGCCCTGGATGCTTTTCCTGTACTGGACAGCAACGGCTTGTCAAGTGCCAACAGTATGTTTCCAAGCCGCTGTGCAGACTACTCCACCTGGCGCTCGCTCAAGGCCGCTGTGGAGGACGTATTCCCTCCGAGCACGCTCTGTGCGCCTCTGACCAGACCGCGGCGCTCCACATGGGGCTTCTCACGCCTCACGCTAGAGCTGCTGCCAGGACCCACCCTGCGCTTCAAAGAGCGTGCGCTTGGGCTCGTTCCTGGTACACATGATATCGCGGCGGCCAGGCAGCAGCAGCAGCAGCAACCCCAGCAATCGCTAATGGCAATCAGAGAGCACAGCGTGACGTTCGCAGATGATTTTGACGCAGACCACAAGGAACAAGAGGACGTCGACCCCACAAAGGAAAGAAGTCAGCATCCCTCTGCTCTCTTCTCAGACTGCCTAGCCGCCCAGACATCAAACCGCGTGCAGGACGTCTTGTGGCGTATGGGTGAGCTCCTCCTGACACCAGACATCGCGTTGTGCATGCTCTATCCCACTGTGGCGCTTGCGAGTCTGGACGGGGCAAGCGACCCGGTGTGGCAGCGCTACTCAGAGCTGTGTCTTGATCGCGAGCACCTGCTGGAGTGCATGTGCCCATCGCCATCTCGAGGCGCAGAGGAATTGCTCGGCAAGGAGCACTTCACGCGCTATATCGCGAGGCTAGAGGCATCACTTCCTCCCGTGCACTGCATCGAATATGATCGCCCAAGGGAGGCCTTGCTCTGGCGTGTTGACATTCCCCAGAGACTGTTGTTCTATGTAGGCGAGGCAGACGCCATGCACCCAGCGGCGTCCTCTCGTCATACTGCCAAGAAGATCCTGATCAACGGCAAGTCCCCTGTGCGCACAGTCGGCAGAATCGCGATGCTGCTCGACGCAGCTTCGCCATGCTCAGAGATCGCCATCCGCACCTCGCTCCGCAAGTTCGCTGCTGCCAGCCTGCTGCAGCATCCAGGAAACGTCGTGCTCGTCAAGGGCTACGGGCCAGTAACCTCCACGACCCTCGCCGAGACGCTCTCCAGCTTCGCCCTCTCACCCGTGCAGAATCCCACCTTGCGCCTCCTCGGGCAGCCCCCGCCTCGCTGGGGCGGTGACTCGATCGACGAGCGGTACGCCGAGAAGCAGACGGGGTCAAACGGGTTCCGCTTCCGCGATTGGATTGCTATGCACGCGAACCAAAACGGAACACACCAGAGCAGGCTTGCTGCGCACGTGGTCCGGTTCAGCTCGCTCTACCACACCAAGCTTCCATGGCTCGGCGAGGACGGGCGCGTGCGGTGGGTACGCATGGCCTGCACGACACCCCCGGAGAACCGCACCCTGCAGGGCCGCACTCTGCGCCAGGCGGTCGAGTCACGGTATATGCACGACCTGCGCATGCTTCCCGTCCGCACTCAGGGCGACACAGTTCTCCGTGCCAATGCAGAGATCTACACAGAGGAACAAAACAGCGTCGCCATCGCCTATGCCACTACAGGCGGGACATGTGCGCGGCTGGAGCTTATAGCCTTCCAATTTCCTTGCAATGAGGGTCCCTATGAGGGTATTTAAATTGACTCGGTCGAGCCAACGCTCACGTGCTCATTTGTATCTGAAAAAAACCAACCAACCGTGCGCCATGTCGTTTGATGAACCAGAAACTCTTGAGGTGGATGACGAGGTGCTCTTGCTTACCAGCGGCGATGAATCGCCAAAAACACAGGAGTATATGGATGCCGACCCAGAGGAAACCGGGAGCGATGAGGAGGTGGAAGCACCTTATCCCCTTTTGAGATATGGAAGGAGCACTGCAATGAGCCTGGCCATTGCTGAGCCTAAACCCGACGAAGGCAAAACTGATGATGAGGAAGAGCCTGAGGAAGAGGCCAAAGAGGAGGACGAAGTGGAAGAAGAAGAAGCGGAAGAGAAAGTTGGAGAGGAAGCTGAAGTGGAAGAAGAAGAAGCGGAAGAGAAAGTTGGAGAGGAAGCTGAAGTGGAAGAAGAAGAAGCGGAAGAGAAAGTTGAAGAGGACGCAGACGAGAAAGTTGAAGAGGAAGCTGAAGAGAAAGTTGAAGAGGAAGCGGAAGAGGAAGTGGAAGAGGAAAAGATTATCGCTCAAACACCTCTTCCGTTCGCCAAACGGTTCCAGAAACAGCGCCTCTCTTTGCTTGAACAGAGTGAAGATGTCACCCCGCAACCCGTCAAAAAACAGACGATCGCCACACCGCTTACAGCGAGGAGCGTCTCCTTGGACCTCTTTGGTGTCTCGCTTGAAAACGAAGATGACCTGGAGGAGGTGGCACCAGAAATGACTGACGAAGAGCAGGGTTGGATCACTGTAAAGCAAGTTGAATCCACCGACAATGACATGCGAGTGTCGAGGATTGAAGAAGTGATACCCAATGTATTACAATTCGAGGTTTGTGACGAAGGATCTGCTGAGGACTCAAGTGATTTCGAGTCACTGCGTACCGCGAAGAAAGCGAGGACGACAACTGCCAAACCAGAAACACAGAAATTCTGGGAGCTTCAGAATGGCGCCCTCTATCGCTACACCGCAAGCAAGAAGCTGGTGGGATCATTCCTCCCCACGGATGGCGGGGAACACGAGCTCATCATGATGCCCACGAAGCTCAAGCAATTTGACCGCCTCACCTTCGCAAACGGAAAGTATTACACCCGTCGGGCCACGCCTGTGTCGTTCATATATGATGCAAGCAAGAAAGCCGACCCAGTGACCCACAGGAAGCAGTCAAAGGAGTTCCACGAGTTCGTCACCACCTGGCACCCTGACAACATCGAGCGCGCTTTCTACTCCATGTACAAGCCGCGCAACTGAGCACGGCTTCTGTCGTCTCTTTTTTTCCCCACGCCTTCTACTCCATGTACAAGCTGCGTAATTAAGAACGACTTCTGTCGTCTCTTTTTTTCCCGCGCGCATGCATGCCCTCGTGTCCTCCTTCACGCAAGTTCGTGTTGAAGACTGCAACCTCTGAACCAATTGGTAAAAAAATAAATGGCATCTTTTCAATGTGTCGCCTCTTTTTCAATCCCTTTGTAGCATGCCCCCCACACTAGACGAGTTCAGGGGCTTCTTCCACGCGAAAGCCTTTGATGTCGTAGGCAACGGCACGTATCGCAAGCACCTGGCAAAATGTAAGGAAACAGGTGACCACTGGGCGGTCACGATGGGGGCGCAAATCCACGAAGTGCAATCACAGATCCGCGAGGTGCAAAGCGCGGTGCAAGACATGCCACGCAACGCTGACCGCCTGGCGGAGGTCTGTAGAGACGTAATGATGAGCGCACAGCCGCCTATTAGGCTGTTTGCAGGGCACGCGGAATGCGCCATCACGCAGCGTCGCTGCACGCGCTGTCTTGACCTCTCGCGTGCACAGAAGGGACATTCAAGTGTATATGTGGACATGCGCTTCTGCCGATTCTTCATGCTCCTGTGGTACTGTAACAAGCTCGAGTATATCATCCGCTCCTACACCCGAACCTGGATGGACATACACAATGGCGACGCAGAGACCTTTAGAGACCTGTGCACCTCTATGTGCACAGAACAGGAGCCCACAATCGTTCGCATGCACGGATTATTCGTCATGGCACTCGGGCACGTCTTCGCCACACTGAGGCACCATGCACGCCAAAACACACACGCACCTGTGCTCTGTCTGGAGTCTCCCCCCACCGTTCACACTTTGTCGAGTCGTCCTGAAAAAAAAGAAGACAATGGCAAGGGTTCAGCAGGCGAACCGCTATGAGACGAACGCGAAGAACAGAAAGGATGCTGCTCTGGTATGGGCACCCACCCGTTGCGTTCTACATGACAGCGACGCACCGCTATTTCCCTGACGAGCTTGAGAATCGAGTCAACAACCTTGCCGACGCAGGGAACCTCATATGGTTAAGCGTAGAAAATGAGCGCCATGTGTTGGTCGAACAGGAATTTCCCCTTGCGTGCCGCCTTGCGGCGTCATATCACAATCAACTTGCATACAATGCACCGCCAGACGATGGATTCGACGAAGAGACGCTGCAAATGGAGCAGCAGGCGCAACAACACATGGAAGCGCTCTCCTCCGACGAGGATGCAGACCATCATCCTTAAAAAAACGCGTCAAACGCCTATGTATTATACACAGTAATACTGATAATCAAAACACAGTGTAATATGCACGCAATCTGGCACAGGGTGCGCGGTCCTTTTCACCGATTACACTGCACATTGCATGCATGGGAACAATATGACTGCAACCGCGCAGGCTGCGTGCGATGCGGAGCCGCGCACGAGTGTGCAGGGAACCTCGTGGACTCGCACTGTCCCCTCGAGCGCCTCGACGACGGCACCGTGTGCTGCACCATCACGGGTTTCTGTGTGCCCGCAGTGCGCTACTCCTCCAATGAGTACATCGACCACGCAGGCCCCGAGTCCTGCACCACCGCCTGCACCACGAAGGGATTCGTACCGGCTGGCATCCACGAGGAGGTTTTCGCCACAGTCGCCTGGTTCCTCACGGGGCAGCAGGCCCGTCACAGCAAGAACGAAGAGATATCCCGTGTCCTACAGCGCGCACGGCATGCGCTCATCCGCGCGCTCAAACAGCACAAGATGGAGTCGCGCACCCTGCCATGTCTACCCACCGTGTTGGCGACCGCGTTCAACACGCTGCGCCCCCGTCGATACATCCCAGCCACCCCCGAGCTGTGCATCCTCTGCGCAGCGAGCGTGGAGATATGTCTACGCGATATTCGATCCCCTGCCACCCCCGCACACAGGACCAATCTCATCGTGGGGCTGCTCTACCTCATGAAACAGGGTCTCGTGCTCAACAACACGCAGTGGCTTCCACGAGTGCACTTGCTCAGATACTGCCTCCCGCATGAGAACTGCCTAGAGCGCTGCTTTGGCCTGTCCATGAAGCTCATCTGCGAGACCGAGAATGAAATCAAGCTAGCGCTTAGGCAACGCATCAAGCGGCTGTGAATCAATACTGTTTTTTTTGTTTCACGCTAAGCGGCAACTCATGTTTTGTTTTTGTTTTGAATCACCTCTCAAAAAACCACCGACGTCGTTTATGCACGCGCAGCACGTCAAACTCAGTTACCATTACGCGCTCCGTCCGCGATAGCACAGTTACACGCACCTGCGCCGCCTGTCCCGCAACGCGCACAGACACATTCTTCACCCTAAGCGGATCCAGCCGCTGAAGCAGCTCAAGGTCCTCAATGAACACCTCCCACTCTCCATGCGTCGTATCAATAAGCCCATTCACCTCATAGTGGGTGGTTCCAATAGGGTTCACGTTCCATCCCTTACACAGCTGCCCTGGATGCTGCAACGTGGACATCAGCGTGATTACGTCTCGCACTAGCACGCGATCCTCCTCCTTAACTCCGTCAAGCTCGGCTTCATTTCCCGCCGCAAGCGCTGACTGCGCCACCTCCTCGTTTCCCTGTAGCAGCTGTTGCGCCATCCGCAGTCAATATTCACCGATTTTTAAATAATTCTAGTCCGACTTCACACCCACCCACGTCATATAAAAAGGCACGTGCAACACACCAGAGCCCGTAAGTAGTGCTTACAGCATCTGGTGCTCCCATGAAACGCATAAATGTCGACCAAGCACAAAAAAATGAAGAATCGAGACAAAGACAACGCATTATGTTTCCAGACATAGTGCTCTTACCACGTGTTCGCGAATTAGCCCTCAGAAGAGCAGCGGAAAAAAAAGAGTGTATCGACGTGCTTGCTCCTAGCCAACCTGCACCCATTCCAGTAGGCAACGTGAAAACGTTTACAAAAAAACATACCGAACATATGACGACTGACATGGGTTTGGTCAATGTCCCCATACGTAAGCCACGCGTGATTAATATGTCAAGTAAAGCAGCAGGCATAACCAAGTCTCCAAACATCGGGAATTTTGCGATAGAGCAGAAGCCACGCATCTTCAACCTGTCATCTCCAGACGATGCTGTGGGTTACAAGCAATGCATCCAGTTTCCAAATATTGAAACCCCGTCATTGCAGTTGGAATCTCAGTCCCTGGAATTGGAAGGGTTTAAAGAAGCTGACATACAGGAGGCCATACGAGTCTCACTTCTCGACTGCGACGCTGTAGAGGGCAATGATGCTTGTCCCCTATCTGGCATAGACATGTCCATTTTCGTTGGCGCCCCTGAAAAAGAAGAAGAAGATGTCATTGAGTTGCCACCTGATACATGCCATGATAAGCAACCAATATGTGTCGACTACACCACAACCAAGCTGCGGATTATCGTCAAGGACATACCATTTGACAGATCAGCTCCATTTCCAGATCAAATGCGCCAGGCGCTTGCTGCCGACCGCAAGTACTTCGCGGAACTACACAGAAGTGTAATGAGGCGTCCTGATGTTGAATTTCAGTTCTTTTCAGGAAAAAGGGAAGACATAGAAACGATAGGACGCGGACAGTGGCTCTCAGATGAAATTATAGAGAGCATCGCAAACAAAGTCACAGCAGAGTTAAAGGCACAGATTCAAGGAGA
>Ga0247842_10001054_pt1 | contig 49655 bp, 55 predicted proteins | sample LaCruzMarch2015__3_FD_192411 | JGI IMG/M metagenome (GOLD analysis project Ga0247842, IMG submission 192411) | Freshwater microbial communities from meromictic Lake La Cruz, Castile-La Mancha, Spain - LaCruzMarch2015_19m | ecosystem: Environmental > Aquatic > Freshwater > Lake | place: Spain... | reverse complement strand
TCTCGCCGCGTCCGCGGGCGACCGCGGCTCCGGTGCCGAGGAAGAACGGGATGTCCGAGCCGAGCCGTGCCGCGAGGTGGCGCAGGCGGTCGGGGGCGAGCGGGTGGGGGGCGAGTTGGTTGAGGGTGGCGAGCACGGCCGCGGCATCGCTGCTGCCGCCGCCGAGACCTGCGCCGTGGGGAATATTTTTATGAAGCTCGATTTTTGCGCCGTTCGAGTTGTTGGTCTCGCCAAGAAAAAGATCGGCGGCGCGCCAGGCGAGGTTGCCGGAATCGGAGTTGAGGGTGGGATCGCTGCAGGTGAGTTGGATTCCCGGGGTGTCGGTTAGCTCAACACGCAGTTCGTCCGCCAAGGTGAGCGGAACCATCCATGTCTCAAGGTCGTGAAATCCGGTGGCTTCATTTTTCCCGAGGACGCGGAGGTTGAGGTTGATCTTGGCCGGGGCGGCGATTTGCATGCGGGGCACATGATCCACGGGGGAACGAGTGGCGGCCAAGCGGAAATCATCGTGGCCCTCGACGAGCCGTCTCTCGGTAAAGCGCTTGCCGTGACGGACCGGATCGCTGGGGCGGGCGGGGTTTTACGGGGCGGCGGGGGCGAGGGATGACGATTCTCCGGGTCACGGCAGCCGGTCGCAGGAAGGGGTTTGCCCGGCTTGCGGGGGTGATTGCTATTTGACAACAATTATGACTCGACTAAGCTTAGTTTATGAAAGTGCTCAACATCCACCAAGCCAAGACCCATTTATCGCGGCTGATTGAGGAAGCAGTGGGGGGCGAGACGGTTGTGGTGGCCAAGGCCGGAAAGCCGATGGTCCAACTGGTGCCGGTTGCCGCGGCGGGTGGGGCCCGCCCGCTCGGCCTCCTTGCCGGTCAAGCCAAAGAGTCCGCCGATTGCTGGTCTCCCGACCAAGAAGTGGAGCAGTGGTTTTACGGCGAGAAGAAGGTCGGTGCGCCACGGGTCACGGAGTAAGCGGGTGAGGCTGTTGCTCGACTCCCACGCCCTGCTCTGGGCTTTGACGGCTCCGCACAAATTGTCCGCGGTCGCCGCGCACGAGGTCAGTTCATCGGTGAACACGGTCTGGTTCAGTCCGGCCTCGGTCTGGGAACTGGAGATTAAGCGCGCCCAAGGCAAGCTCGAGTTGCCGGAAATTTGGCTCGACGCCGTGGGGCACACAAGATTCGCCGAGTTGCCCATCCGCAGCAACCACGCGGCCTCGGCGGGGCGCTTGCCCTGGCACCATCGCGATCCCTTCGACAGAATGCTCATCGCACAAGCGCTGGTGGAGGACCTGCATTTGGTGACCCGCGATCGCTTGGCCGTGGCCTATGGCGTCAAGGTGCTCGAAGCCTGAGCAGTCTCAGTCGCGGAAGTTGGTATACTCCAGCGAAACCCCGAAGTCTTTGCTGCGGAGAACAGTGATGGCCTCTTGGAGATCGTCGCGTTTTTTGCCGGTGACGCGGATTTGGCGGTCTTGCAGGGAAGACTGGATTTTGAGTCCGGAGGCTTTGAGAAATTTGGAGATTTCCTTGGCCTTGTCGCCTTCCAGGCCTTGCTTGAAGACGAAGAGCTGCCTGGCGTGGCCGAGCGGCGAGATGTCGGGCGCCTTTTGTTCGACATTGCGCAGGTCGATGTTTCGCTTGGCCAGTTTGTTGACCGCGATTTCGCGGAGGCCTTTGAGGCGGGAGGCGTCCTCGGCGGTGAGGCGCAGGTTGCCGTCCTTCTCGATCTCGAGTTTGGCCTCGGAGCCCTTGAAGTCGAACCGGGTGGCCAGTTCGCGGCGGGCTTGGTCGATGGCGTTGAGGATTTCCTGGCGGTCTACTTCGGAGACGATGTCGAATGTGGGCATATGCGTGGTGTTTTCGGTGGGGGCGGCAGGACTCGAACCTGCAACCAAGCGATTATGAGCCGCCTGCTCTGACCGTTGAGCTACACCCCCGGTTAGGGGCAGGATGAGGCGGGAGGCTTGAAACTTGAAGGAAAATGAGTGGGTGGCGTGGGTCGTGGTGATTGGCTTCTTGTGGCGGATTCCTCTAGGGTGTCATCTACCCGTGCGATGAAACTTTTCGCTTTGTTGCTGCATTTGACTGTCTTGCTGCCGGCTCTGGCTGGCGCGAAGCAAACGCCGGCCAAGCCGCTCATCGAGGCCGACTGTGTCCATCTGGTCGATGGTGCCTCCGGCAAGGTGCTTTTTTCGCAGGGGGGCAACCAGACGCGTCAAGTTGCGAGCATACAAAAGCTCGTGACGGCACTGGTGATCGTGGAAGCGGGCGATCTCGATAAGCGGGTCACTGTCACCGCGCAGGATGCGAGTTGCCAGCCAACCAAGCTGCCGAATTCCGTCGGTGGAACGTATACGCGACGTGAGCTGTTGCAGGCCATGCTCGTGCTGAGCGCCAATGATGCGGCGCGGGCTTTGGCGCGCGATCATAGCGGGAGCGAGGCGGCTTTCGGTGCGAAGATGACCGCCATGGCCCGGCGGTTGGGTGCCACGAGTTCCGTTTTCAAGGACAGTGCGGGCTTTACCGCCGCAGGGCAGTATTCGACGGCGGCGGACATGGTGAAAATTCTCAAGGCTGCCTACGCGAACCCGATAATCCGGCAAGCGAACGCCATGAAGTTACTCCCGTGGCGTCAAGCGAATGGCAAGCTGACGCAGCTACGCAACTCCAACCGATTGCTGCATCGACATCCCGATTGTCGTGGGGGGAAAGTCGGATACACGGCGGCGGCGGGGCATTGCGCGGCGATTGTCTGGGAAGAGAATGGCCGCAGGCTTTACGCCGTAGTGTTGCGCGGGCACAGGGAGATGTTTTGGTTGCAGTTGCCGGTCGTGCTGAAACTGCACGCTCACGGGTTGTTGTGACGCGCCGCGGACGGACGAGCGGGCCGCTCGTCCCTACCTTGAAGGCAGTGCTTCGGCGCCGTGCAGAGCATGGCGTGCCGCGCCGAGGAGGGCGGCGCGCTCGTTGAGGATGACGCGCAAGGGAATCTCTCGCATGAAATCGCTGAAGCGTCCTTTGGCGAAAAGTGCCTCGAGCAAAGGGGGGCGCTGGAGAAGCGGGAGGATTTTGGTCGCGATGCCGCCTCCGATGAAAATGCCGCCGGTGGCCATGGTTTTGAGGGCCAGGTTTCCGGCTTCGGCGCCGAGGATGGAAGAGAAGAGGTCCATGGTCTGAACGCACAGCGGGCAGGAGGCCTCGAGGGCGGCGGCCGAGATGATCGAACCGGGGTCGCCCGTTTTGAGTGCTTCGGCGATGGCGGGTGTTTCGGGCGTGCGGCCGGTGTCGCGCAGGAATCCGTAGAGGTTGGGAATGCCCATGCTGCCGCTCAAAACGCGTTCGCAGCTCACGTGGCCGTATGGGATAAACAGGTGCTTGAGCAGATCGACCTCGAGTTCCGTGCGGGGCGCGAAGTCGCTATGGCCGCCCTCGCATGCGAATGGCATGTGCTTGCGTCCGTCCCAAAAAATACCGGCTTCGCCCAGACCGGTGCCCGGCGAGATGACGGCCATGTTGCCCGCGGCGGAAGGGGCGCCCGGGTGGAGAACGGTAAAGTCGGAGGGTTCCAACTCGCCGATGCCGTAAGCGTTGGCCACGAGGTCATTGATGAGGAAGGTTTCACGGAAGCCGAACCTGGCGCCCAGGGCCTCCGTATCAACTTCCCAAGGCAGATTGACCAGCTTAACGCGCTCGCCAACGACGGGGCCGGGCAGACCGAAGCAGGCGTAGTCCACGGGTTCCCGTTCATCAGCCAGAAATTGGGCAACAAGTTGCTCGAGACTGGCTGCGGATCGGCTGGAAAACTTGGCCGCCCGTTGCAGGGAAAGCGGCGCAGCGGCATCGCCTCCTTGGGCCCGAAAGATGCCCAGCCATGTTTTCGTGCCGCCGACGTCTCCGCCCAGGATGACCGGGCCGGCATCGACCGGGAGGGGCCGCATGGAATGCGGTTCGTCGGGCTTGGGGCTGGTCGGTCTGCGGGGACTGGACACGGCTTTGGTCGCTCAGGAAGGATTTTCCCAATGGCGCCCATCGCGCTCGAGCAGTTTGTTGGCCGCGGTCGGACCCCAAGTGCCGGCTTCGTAGTCGGGGAAATCACGCGGCGGCAAGGCGCCCCAGACGTCGAGGATGGGATTCACGATGCGCCATGATGCGTCGACACTGTCTTCCCGGTGGAAGAGGGTCATGTCGCCGATCATGCAATCGTGCAGGAGCGTCTCGTATCCGGTGGCGGGCGACTGCTGGCCGAATTCGGCATAGTCGAAGTCGAGGGGGATGGTATCGACAACCACGGCAGGGCCGGGTCTTTTGGCCCGGATCATGATGGTAATGCTTTCTTCGGGTTGTATATTGAGGATGAGTGCGTTGGGGCCGGCTTCGCTGTGGACCTTTTCGCCGAAGAGCATGAGGGGAGTGCGCTTGAAGCGAATGACAACTTGGGTGAGGTGCTTGGCCAGTCGTTTGCCGGTGCGGAGGTAAAAGGGGACATCGGCCCAACGCCAGTTATCCACGAGAAGACGCATGGCCGCATAGGTTTCGGTGTTGGAACGCGGATCAACGCTCGGTTCGTCGCGGTAAGCGGGCACCTGCTGCCCGTCGATAACCCCCGCGCCGTATTGTCCGCGCACGCAGTTCTCAATGACCTCCTCGGGTTCCATCGGACGGATGGCATCGAGGACTTTCACTTTCTCGTTGCGCACGGCGTCGCCGCTGATGCTGCTGGGCGGTTCCATGGCGATGAGGGAGAGGACGCTGAGCATGTGGTTCTGCACCATGTCGCGCAGGACGCCGTAGTGATCGAGGTAACCGCCGCGGTTCTCGACCCCGAGCGACTCGGCGACGGTGATCTGCACGCTATCGACGTAGCGCCGGTTCCAGTTCGGCTCGAAGATCATGTTGGCGAAACGAAAGACCATGATGTTTTGCACGGTCTCCTTCCCGAGGTAATGGTCAATGCGGTAGACCTGCGACTCGTGCAGGACCTCGTGGAGCTTGTTGTTGAGTTCGCGGGCCGTATCAAGATCGCGACCAAAAGGTTTCTCGATGATGACGCGGCGGTAGCCGTCCGGAGTTTCCTGCAGGAGGCCGGCGGCGCCGAGTTGCGCGGCCACCGTGCCGAAAAGAGTCGGCGTCACGGCAAGATTGAAGACAACGTTCTGGCCGGGGATGGTCCGTTCCTGCTGCACGGTGGCAATTTTGTCCTTTAAAGCCGTGAAGACGGCGGTGTCGTTGAAGTCGCCGGCAATATAGTAACAGGCGGAGACGAATGCATCCCATTCGGCCGGATCGACCGGGTGGGTGGCAAATTGTTTGATGTCGCTGGACAGCTGGGTGCGGAAGCTGGCGTCGTCGCCCGGCGTGATGGCGACACCGATCACTGCGAAGCGGTCTGGCAGAAGGCCGAGGCACCGGAGATTGAAGAGCGCGGGGATGAGCTTCCTTTTGGTGAGGTCACCGGAGGCCCCGAAGATGACGAAGATGCAGGGTGGGCCGGGATGGCGATGGTCGGGAGGCGTGGGGCGGGTATCCGGCATAGACGGGCGATACTGGCGTCAGGGGAACTCTTGCTCAATGCGAAAAGGTGCGGCCTTGCTTGGCACGGACATGGCGCGGAGTTAGGATGCGTGGACCGTCTGGTATGGCGGGTTTTTGTTTCCAGCGGATGAAGCTAATCGACCGTTACGTAGGACGTGGCGTGGTGATCACCACGCTTTACGGGCTCTTCGTGCTCAGTCTGGTTCTTGTGCTGGGCAACATTTTCAAGGAATTGCTCGACCTGATGATCAACCGGGATGGTCCGGTGAAGTATCTCTTCATGTTCATTCTCTATGTGCTGCCGTTCTCTTTCACTTTCACGGTGCCGTGGGCCTTTCTTACGGCGGTCCTGCTCGTCTTCGGGCGGATGTCGGCGGACAATGAAACGGTGGCTTTGCGGGCCTGCGGGACGAGTCTGCTGCGGGTCTGTCTGCCGGTCCTGGGTGTGGCTGTGTTGCTTAGTGCCTTCACCTTTTGGATCAACACGACGATTGCCCCGCAGGCGCTCGATGCGATGCGCAATTCGATCGCGACGATCGCGCGGAGCAATCCGCAGTCCCTCTTTGTGGCCGACGAGGTTATCGACGAATTTGCCGGGCGGAAAATATTTGTCGGTGAAAAGGATGGCAACCGGCTGTCCAACGTCACCCTGATCGAGGAGGCGGCGGGAGCCCAACCCGAGCGGATCATTCTGGCGCAAGAAGGCGAGATCGACGTCGACGACGAAGGCGGCGAATTGCTGCTCACCCTGCGGAATGCGAGGTTCGAGCAGCGCGACGGCAAGGCGCCGGATGATCTCTCGAAAATTCGACACGGCATCTCGGTAGGGGAGGCCACGGTCTCGATCCGGTTGCTCGACCTGGTCAACAACTATTGGCTTTCCAAGCCGCTGCGCGCTTACACCTTGCACGAGTTGTGGAAATATTTGCCCGAGGCCAAAGCACAGGATGACCCTGAACTGGTCAGCCGGGTCAAGGTGGAGATGAGCAAGCGTGTGTCGCTCTCGCTGGCTTGTATTGCCTTTGCCATCGTGGCCATGCCGCTTGGTGTGACGGCGCAGCGCAAAGAAACGTCCATCGGTTTCGCGATCAGCCTCGCGTTGGCCTTCAGCTATTTTTTCTTTGTCGTGCTGGCCGAGATGCTGCGCGATGACGTTGCCCTGCATCCATACCTTTTGCTGTGGGTGCCGAACGTGCTGTTCATCGGCATTGGCGCATGGTTGCTGGTGCGCTTGGACCACCGTTGACCATGAACCGGGTCGCGGCGCGTCGGGGACGCGCGCTACTTTGGGGGGTCAAAGACTGCGGCCAGCAGCCTTGACGAAGGGGCGCAGTTCGGCAACGAGGGCGGCGAACGCCTCAGGGTTGAGTTGCTGTTGCCCGTCGCTGAGAGCTTCCGCGGGGTTGGGGTGAACTTCGATGATGAGGCCGTCTGCCCCGACGGCTGCCGCTCCGCGGCAGAGGACCTTGACCAGATCGGCGCGTCCGCAACCTTGGCTGGGATCGACAATGACCGGCAGGTGAGTTTCCTGTTTGGCGATGGCGACGGCGGCGAGGTCGAGGGTGTTGCGCGTGTAATCCTCGAACGTGCGGATGCCGCGTTCGCAGAGAATGACATTCGGGTTGCCGTGGGCCAGGAGGTATTCCGCGGCGAGCAACCATTCTTCGATGCGCATGCTCATGCCGCGTTTGAGGAGAACGGGTTTGCCGCTGCGGGCGCAGGCGACGAGCAGACGGAAGTTCTGCGCATTGCGCGCCCCGATTTGCAGAATGTCGGCGGTGCCGGCGACGAGGTCGACGTCGCGCTCGCCGAGGACTTCGGTGATGATGCGGAGGCCGGTTTCGGCGCGGGCGGCGGCGAGCATTTGCAGTCCCTCGGGCCCGAGGCCTTGGAACTCGTAGGGAGAGGTGCGCGGCTTGTAGGCCCCGCCGCGCAGGATGGTGGCTCCCGCCGCTTTGACCGCGCGGGCGGTGGTCATGAGCTGTTCTTCGCTTTCGACCGAGCAGGGGCCGGCCATGAGAACAAAATTATCCCCGCCGATTTTCACGCCGCCGGCATCGATGACGGAGGACTCAGGGTGGGATTGACGGCTGGCCAGTTTGTAGCGTTTTTGCACGCGGATTACGCGTTCGACCTGTGGAAGGGCATTCAGTGATTCGAGGCTGGCGTGCGTCGTTTCGTCGCCGATGGCCGCCACCACCGTCTGATATTCTCCCCGGATCGGATTGGGGGTGTAGCCGAGCAGAGAAATTTCGCGAATCACCTCCTCGACTTGCTCGGGTGGGGTATGCGGACGGATAACGACGATCATGGGATTGGGGAAGCTATCAGCGTGACCCGGCGAGGGCAACTGGGCAGGACCGAAATTGCGTGCGTTTCAGCAACAGGGCGGCATATTAACCGATCCTATGAAAGAAAAAGAAGTGGCCGCGATCAAAGCGCTGGTGGCCGAAAGTGGGTGCGTCCACTCTCCGGAGTTGCTGGAGGAATTGATCGAAACAGCGCTCTTGCTCGGCCGGGACAAAGCCCCGGTGGCCGACATCAAGCTCATCGTGAAAGCACTGAAGGAGCTGCGTTACGCCTCCAAGGTTTTCCAACCTTATTCCGACCGGCGCAAAGTTGCCGTGTTCGGCTCCGCGCGGCTCGCGCCGGAAACCGCGGAATTCAAGATGGCCGAAGAGATGGGCCACAAGGCGGTCGAGCACGGGTTCATGGTGATCACGGGCGGGGGTGACGGCATCATGGGCGCCGCGCAAAAAGGCGCCGGCCGGGACAACAGCTTTGGTCTGAATATCCGCCTCCCATTCGAACAGCGCGCCAACGAGACAATCCACGGCGACAAAAAGCTGATCAACTTCAACTATTTCTTCACCCGTAAGGTCAACTTCGTGAAGGAAACCGACGCCTTCGTTCTCTTTCCCGGCGGCTTCGGCACGCAGGACGAGGGGTTCGAGTGCCTGACGCTCATGCAGACGGGCAAGGCGAAGATCACTCCGCTCATCTTGCTCGACACGCCGGACGGACGTTACTGGGAGACGTGGGAATTCTTCATCAAGAATGACCTCCTGCGTATGAAGCTCATTTCGCCGAGCGACTTCCATCTCTTCAAGATATCGCATTCCTGCGAAGAAACTATCGCGCACATCCAGCAGTTCTACCGTGTCTTTGAATCCTACCGTTGGCTGCGCGAAAAAATGGTGGTCCGCATCAAGCGCCCGCTGACCGCCGGGAGTCTTCACGAACTGAATGAAAAGTTCGGCCGCATTCTGGTTAGTGGCGTCATTGAGCAGACCGGTATTCTTCCTGAAGAGGGAGACGACCACCGTTGGTCGGTGGGATCGATCTTCCGTGGCAGCCAGGAGGATGAAATGCCGCGTCTGGTCCTGACGCCGCAAAAGACGGATTTCGGAACGCTGCGCCTTTTCATCGACGCGATCAACGAGTCCCAGACGGAGGATTAACCTGCCCGGCGGCCCGCATGAAGCCCAGCGCCACAGTCACAGTCTATGACACCACCTTGCGGGATGGCACGCAGGGGACGGGCATTTCTTTCAGCGTGCAGGACAAGCTGCGGGTGGCCGAGCGGCTCGACGAATTCGGGGTGGACTACATCGAGGGCGGTTGGCCGGGCTCGAATCCCAAGGACGTCGAATTTTTCTCCGAAGCGGCCAAACGCTCTTGGCAACATGCCAAGATCGCGGCCTTCGGTATGACCCGCCGCGGCGGGGTGAAAGTGGAGGATGACGCGCAGGTGCGGCAACTTCTGAACGCCGGCACGCCGGTCATCACGGTGGTCGGCAAGACCTGGCCGCTCCACGTCACGGAAGTCTTCGGCGTCACTCTCGAGGAGAATCTGGCCATGATCCGCGACACGGTGGCTTATCTCAAATCCAAGGGACGCGAGGTGTTTTACGACGCGGAGCATTTTTTCGACAGTTACCGGGAAGATCCGGGGTATTCGATGGCCACGCTGAAGGCGGCGGCGGAGGCGGGTGCGGATCTGCTGGTTCTCTGCGACACGAATGGAGGGAGCCTTCCCGCTTTCGTGGCCGAGGCGACCAAGGCGGCAGCCGCTGCGGTTGGCTGTCCGGTCGGCGCCCACACGCACAACGATTGCGGGCTTGGGGTGGCCAACGCGCTGGCGGCGGTGGGGGCGGGTGCCGTGCAGGTCCAGGGGACGATGAACGGCTATGGTGAGCGGGTGGGCAACTGCAACCTGACCACACTCGTCCCGCTGCTCCAACTCAAGTGCGGGGAACCCTTGGTCGGGGGGCTGGAGCGGCTGACGGAACTGTCACGCTTCATCGACGAAGTGGCGAATGTGCCGCACGACATCCGTGCGCCGTTTGTCGGTGCGGCGGCCTTCACGCACAAGGGAGGCTTGCACGTCCACGCGGTGCAGAAGTTGGCGCGCTCTTACGAACATATCGACCCTGCCTTGGTCGGCAACGAGCGGGTGGTGACTATCTCGGATCTTTCCGGCCAGACCAATGTCTTGGTCAAAGCAGAGTCGATGGGATTTCAGCTCGCCAAGGGCTCACCCGAGGTGGCCAAGGTCCTGCAGGAGGTCAAACGCCTCGAACATGAGGGCTATGAATTCGAGGCCGCGGAGGGGTCCTTCGAACTGCTCATTCGGCGCACCATTGGGCAGCATCGCCCGCTTTTCGAACTCGACGAATACAAGTGCGACTTTTTGCGCAGCGGCAATCCCTCGGGCGACTGGAACAAATGCACCGCCATGGTGCAGATCCGGGTCAACGGTGAAGCAGTCCGCAAGGAGGGTCATGGCGACGGTCCGGTCAACGCGCTCGATGCCGCCCTGCGTCTCGCTTTGGCTCCATTTTATCCGGTGATCGGCGGCGTGCGTCTCGACGACTACAAAGTGCGCATCATCAATGGCCGGCGCGGCACCGCCGCCCGCACCCGGGTTTTTATTTCGTCCACCGACGGCAAGACAGAGTGGGGAACGGTCGGCGTTTCCGACAACATCATCGAGGCGAGTTGGCAGGCGCTGGTCGACAGTTTCGACTACGCGGTTCTGCGGGCGGGGCGCGAGGCTTGAGGTCGCGGGTTAACGCAGCGGATCCGAGTACCGGTTGACGCGGAAATCGCTGCTGCGTTGCTGGCCCGACGGGCGTTCGGGTCGGGTCGTGGAACCTCCGCCGATGGTGTCGACCACACGGGCCTGGAGACGGAAGGTGTCGACCGGCACGCGTACGCGGCGGTTGCCGCCTGAAAGATTACGGCGGCCGAGAATAAAATCGTAAGGCTTGTAGTAGTTGCTCAGGTCGCGGCGGTAGGAGCCCTGATTGATGCCGATCCGGAGGTTTTTGCGGATCTCGAAATGAAGGTGCGCGACATACATGCCGCGATTGGTTCCGATGCTGCCGACCAACTGTCCGCGCCGCGCCTGCTGACCCTCGCGCACGAAGATCTGGTGTAAGTGGGTGTAAAACGAGTCGACGTAATTCCAGCGCCGGTTGTCCCAGTAGGCGTGTCGGATGATGACCGTCTTGCCCCATCCCATGCGGGCGTCGCGGGCGTAGATAATCAGGCCGTGCGCCGTGGAATAAACCGGGGCACCGAGATCGGTATTGCCTCCGGCATTGCCATTCCAGTCATCGCCCATATGGCGACCGACAATGAGGCCGCGGGAACGGTAGTAACCGACGGCGTCCGGCTTCCCGACGGGCATGTCGAACCCGTCGGCGCTGCGGGTCGCGGAGTATTTGACGCCGGCCGGGACGCCTTCCCCATCTTGGCCCGCAGCCCAAGGGGCCAGAAGCAGGAGCGCGAGGAGGCTGCAAAGGGCGCGGCGCATGAACATTCAGATTAAGGGTGCGGCGGGTGTCGGGCAAGCGCACTCGGCTTGATCCCGGGCGGGGCGGGGCGGGGATTAATTCATAACTGATGAATTCGCTGTTTTTCCTCGGCACGGGACCGGGCAGGCCGGTGGGCGGGCGGTTTTGCTTCTCATGCCGCGTGGCTCGCACCGCGCAAGCGGCCTTTGCCGATCTACTTGCCTGGAGAATTGATCAAGCCGTTACTCGCGTGGCTCGACGCGGTGTATCTGCCTCCTGCGTTGTTGGGGTTTCCGCTCGAGCTGCATGCGTGGCGCGTGACGGAAAAAATCGAGGCGGCGGCCAGGGTGGAGGTGGGGATTTTCCCGACGACCCACTTGCAGAGTCTGCACAAGCGCATCGATCCGCTGTCGCCGGGGCGTTTCGAGATTTTCGGTCTTGATATCAGATGCGGCGCACAGCGCGTGGTGTTTTCCTCCGATCTCGGGTCGCCCGCCGATTTAATGCCGGTGCTGGCCGCGCCTTGCGATGTGCTGGTCTGCGAGTTGTCGCACTATCTCCCCGAGGAGTTGTTCTCCGCCTTGCAGGGGCGGACGATCCGGCATTTGCTTTTCAATCATCTCGCGCCCGAACTGAACGGGCGGGAAGTCGGGTTGCTGCGGGGCGCGCGGGCGGCGGTGCCGCAGATCGGCGAGATCACCGCCGTGGATGACGGCGAACGGATCTGGTTTTGAGTCAGGCCGCGGCGGGCGATTGGAAGGGCGGAGGCGGAGAGCCGGGCGGCGATTGGTTGACGCGCACCACGGGAACCGGGAAACGCATGCGCATATCGCTGTCGAGGCGGATCTCCACATGGTGGACGCCGAATTTCTTGACCTGCACGCCGCCGAAGAAGTGGACGTTGGTCGCGCTGCCTTCGATTTCGCGGAGTTCAAAATCGATGGCCGCCTCGGCGACGACTTCGTCGTCGGGGTCGAGAAAGCGCGAGTCCTGGTGGAACCGTCCGATGCCGCCGCACCAACGCGTCCACAGGCAGAGTTTGAAGAATCCGATGGGAACCTGCGGGGCGGGGATGGCCCCGATGACGCCGACGAGGGTCTGCGCTCCGCTCACTTCGGTGCGCACGTCCTCGCAGAGGATGACGGACTGCAGATCGGGTGTGATGGGGTCCATGGTCAAATCGAGGGCCAGAGGAGCCACGCGGCAACGACAAAGGCGAGGGCAACCCGGTACCAGCCGAAGATTTCCATGCCGTGTGATTTAAGGTAGCCGACCATCCACTTGACGGCGAGGACAGCGGAGAGCCAGGCCGCGCCGAAACCGATGAGCAGCGGGGTGGCACCGTAGGTGGCGAGCATTTCCGGACCGTGCTTCAGGGCATCGTAGGCCGTGGCGGCGGTGAGGGTGATGACACCGAGCAGAAAGCTGAGTTCCACCGCGGCAGGGAGGGAAAGTCCGACCAACACTCCGCCCACGATGGTGATCAGACTGCGGCTCACCCCGGGCCACATGGCGATGCATTGGGCAAAGCCGACAATGAGGGCCATGCGGATGGTCAACTGTTCGAGGTCGAGACCGGTGGTCGGTGAGGCGCCACGGCGACGGCGCACGAAGGAGACCGCGAGAATGGCCATTCCGCCGACGAACCAGGCGGCAACGACGGGCCAAAGTCCCCATGCGTCACCGCCGAAGAGGTATTTCTTAATCGGCTTTTCCAGCAGCAGGCCGAGGATGGCGGCCGGCACGAAAGCGGAGACAAGATTGATCAGCAGGCGCTGCCCGATCTCGTTGTGACCGACGGCACCCATCACCATCTGGGCCACGCGCTGGCGATAAATACCCAACACGGCGAGGATGGCACCGGCTTGAATGCAAATGGCGAAGGCGTCCGAAGCCGTGCTCGACTCGATACCCATCAAGCGCTGGGCGAGCAACAGGTGACCGGTGGAACTGACCGGCAAATATTCGGTCAACCCTTCGACCAGGCCGAGGATGAATGCTTGGAAGTTATCCACGGCGGGAGGTCCCTCCGATTGGCGGGCAAAGAAGGATCAAACGGCGTCGTCGCCGGTTTCGTCCGTGCGGATACGGATGGCTTCGTCGATGGGGAGAACGAAAACTTTACCATCGCCGATTTTTCCGGTTTTGGCGGATTTGACGATGGCCTCGGTGGCCTTGGCCACATTTTCGTCGGAGACCACGATTTCAACTTTCACTTTGGGCAGGAAATCCACGGTGTATTCGCTGCCGCGGTAGATTTCGGTGTGGCCCTTCTGACGTCCGAAGCCTTTGACCTCTGTGACGGTCATGCCTTCAATGCCGATTTCGGCCAGCGCTTCTTTGACATGCTCCATCTTGAAGGGTTTAATGATGGCTTCGATTTTTTTCATGACATGCGCGTTGTAGTCTACCCCCCCGGTATTGCAAGCCCGGAAAACACGCGCAGAGCGGACCTCCAGCCTTGAGCATGATGCGCCTTCGCCGGTCGCGGATCCGTCCGTGGCTGAAAAAAGTCCCCCGCCAGCGGCACGTGCGCGGCACGTGGTTGCACCGCATGCTTGGCGACCGCTTGTTTTCCCCGGAGTTATGGCGTCCGACCCGCGAAGGCGTGGCGCGTGGCGCGGCGACGGGTTTGTTCTGGGCCATGATGCCGATCCCGTTCCAGATGCTGCCTTCCGGGATCACGGCTTATCTTTTCCGGTTCAATATTCCCGCTGCGATTTCCGTGGTGTGGATCACCAATCCTGTGACGTGGCCGGTCATCCTTTACTGGCAGTATCGCTTGGGAGCGTGGTTGCTTCGCGAGGATGCCCCTTCGGAGGTTGCGGCTGATTCCCTCTTCAGTATGGCGGCCGGTGTGCCGGGGCCGCTCTTGCTTGGATGCGCGGTGACCGGGTTGCTCGTGGGGGCGCTGGCTTATTCGTTGATCAATGCGTTGTGGGGTGTGGTGGCCGAGCGTTGGTGGCGCAGTCATGAGCGGCCGCGCAGGCGTGCAGAGGAGGAGGCATGAGCACAGTGGCTGAAGATGGCGTAGCGCTGGTGGCCTGCCGGTTTGTGCGTGAGCACAATGCGCTGCTTTGTTCGGCGGATTTCGGGCCGTTGTTCATGGATATGTATCTTCACCTCGGGCAGAATAGCGTGGTGCTGGGGGATGGTGCCGACGAGAAACTGAAGCTTCTGCTTGCGGCCTTGGTACTGCATGCCGCATCGCGGCCGCAGGCCGACACGTGTGCGTGGACGCTGCATCTCGAATCCGCGGGGATGAATCTTTTTGCGGTGGTGGAGAATCCGACCGGTCATGTCACCGGCCAAGTGTTTAGCGAGAATATCCGCCCGGTGGGCGGCAACGTGCTCCATGCCGAGTTGGCGGGGCCCGGCGGGGTGCGGCGGCGCAGCTCGGTCGACTTCAAGGGCGACGACATTCTTGCTGCTGCCGCGGATTTCTATGTGCGAAGCGAGCAAAGGCCGGCCCGCTATTTTGCCCTCGGAGGCGATCAGTTCGCCCTGCTTACCGCGCAACCCGACTGCGATACGGCCTGGTTGGAATCAGTGGATGGCAGTGAAGTGGCCGCGAGGACCGCGGACCTTGCGTGCGTCCCGCTCGAGACGCGTCATTACCGTTTTTGCTGCGGGTGTTCCCCGGCTCGGGTGGCCGGCGTGCTCGCACCAACGCTGCGGGACGACCTCGATGGCATCTTCGATGGTGATGATCACATTACGGTGACCTGTCCTCGTTGCGGCACGCGGCACGAGTTAGCTCGCGGGCTTTTCGACCACCCGCACGGCTAGAGGTGGATGGGCCTTTCAATAGGCTCCCTGGGTCTTGCCTGCCACGCAGTCTCGGCAAGCGACGGAGATGGGCGTCTGGCCAGGTAGAAATTTGGCCCCACAGACCCCGGTTTATCAAGAGGTAACCGGTTATTCTAAAACTGTGGTTGAGAGTTTAGGGACGGCGGGCGACAATTCCCAGTATTCTGTTCAGTGTGTTCAATTTGTATTGAATTGTGAATTGTTTGAGTCTTCTTTGATCGTGATGTCCTTTGTTGCCCCAGCGGAACGGCCCAACGCACAAACACGCCTGGCGCCTGCCGAGCGCGAGGTAATCGAGTTTTTTGTCAACTTGGGGCGCTATGTTTCTTTGCCGCGCTCTGTCGGCGAGATTTACGGGATCCTCTTCGCCCGGGGCGAGAAACTCACCTTGGACGATCTGGTCACCAGGTTGGGCATGAGCAAGGGCTCCGCCAGTCAGGGCCTGCGCATGCTGCGCGGAGTTGGTGCGGTGCGCATCAGCCACTTGCCCGGCGACCGGAAAGATTACTACGAGGCCGAAGCGGAGTTGCCCCATCTTCTGCGTGGTTTTCTCCGCGACCAACTGGCGAGTAAGTTGGATCATGCCGACCGCCGACTCGACCGCCTCCGCACCGTCATTGATGATCAGTCGAGCGGCGCCCCGGATGGACTTTCGGGGCGTGTGGAACTCCTCCGATCATGGCAGAATAAAATACGACGCATCGTTCCTCTCGTTTCCACCTTCCTAAAGATTTGACCCGCCTCCATGGACCATTCCTCTGTTATCGAGTCGACCGAACTTCTTTGGTTCTGCCTCAAGACCCAGCCCAAGCACGAGAAACTGGCCGCGCAATTCCTCCGCACCCATGCCGACCTCGAAGTGTTCTGTCCTCTGCTCCGCTTCCAGCGGGTCACGGTCAGTGGGAAAAAGTGGTTTGAGGAAGCACTTTTCCCCGGCTACATGTTCGCCCGCTTTCCTTATTGCACGCATTTCCGCCTCGTAGCCTCATCCATGGGGGTGACCAAGGTGGTTGGCTTTGGCGGCCTGCCCTCGGTGGTTGGGGACAACATTATCGATGAGTTGCGTCAGTTCGCGCGTGACAACGAGGTGGTCGAAATCTCTCCCGAAGTCGCACCCGGCGACGAAGTGACGGTGCTCGACGGGCCTTTCAAGGGCCTGCGCGCCGTGGTTACGCGCGTCATGCCCGCCAAGGAGCGCGTTGCCGTGCTGCTCGATTTGCTCGGGACGCAACGCGAAGTTGAAGTTACGATCGGACGCATTGTGCCCGGCAAGGTGCATCCGCTGTCCGGACGTGCAGTCGGGAGTTCCTGAAAAATTTTATCGCGGGAAACAGACAACTCGCTGCAGGCTGGTCTGGGGTGCACCCCTATGACCAAGGGCGGCAGCTTGCCTTTATACAGTCATGATCTTTGACGAAAGCGACCAACCTCCTGTGCCGACCAGTTCCGCCGAACCGGCCCGCCGACGCCGCCGTCGTCGTTCATCCTCCGAATCCTCTGCCCACCGCCGCAGCGGCAAGGGCAGTTCGTCTTTCAGCGAAGCTGCGCGTTTTGAAGACCTGCCATCTTTCCGCTCCGACCGAAATGCCAAGGCTTGGCTGTGGGTTTTGGCCCTGCTCATTCTGGGCACGCTTGGCTTTGCCTGGTTTCTCCAGATGGACCGCAGCACGCCCCGGCAGCTGGAAGGAGAAGCTCCGAGCACCAAACTTCTGCCTTTGATCGATCCGATTCTCGCTCCGCTTGAAACCGGCCCGACCGGATACAGCACCGAATACTTGGCTGAGCTTCAGTCCTCATTCCACACCGATCAGGAAAAGACCGACCTTGCCGATCGCCAGGTCTACACCACCGCCGCCACCATGGCGCAGATTCTGCAGGAGGCGGTTGAAGACCGGGCGCGCCATATCGACCGGTTGATCAAACTTGGCTCCCCGGTCGAAGGTTCAGCCCCCGATTTCCAGACCCGCACCGATCTCCCCGAAACCGAGCGCCGCCACTTCGAATTAGCCGTCGGCATCAGTTGGCAACGCAACTCCGGCAACTACCGCAACCGTGTCGAGGAACTCTGGTATCGTCTTCTTCGCTTGGAGCAAGGTCGCTTCAATCTCGGTTCCAACACGCATTCCATGATGCCGAAACCGTCCTCCGAAACCCGCAACCATGAGTGATCCCAAGCGCATTATTGTCATCGGGAGCAACTCGTTTTCCGGCGCAAGCTTCGTCTCGTATTGTTTGCGTGAAGGTTGGGAAGTGCTCGGCACGAGCCGCTCGCCCGAGGCGCACGCGGTCTTCCTTCCTTATCGCTGGCAAAGGACGCCGGAAGAATTGTCGCGTTTTCGCTTTGCCCAATTCGACCTCAATCTCCACACGCCTGAATTGCTCGACGCGACCTCCGAATTCGGCGCGCCCTACATGGTCAACTTCGCCGCGCAGAGTATGGTGGCGGAAAGCTGGGAGCACCCGGATCATTGGTATCAGACCAACGTGGTGGCCAACGTCCGCCTGCACGACGGGCTGCGCAAAATTTCCGCGCTCAAAAAATACGTCCATGTCTCGACCCCCGAGGTCTATGGCAGTTGCTCGGGCGACGTTCGGGAAGACGCGCCCTTCCATCCAAGCACGCCCTACGCCGCCTCCCGGGCCGCGTGCGACCTCCATCTGCAGACCTTCATCCGCCAATACAACTTTCCCGCCGTCTTCACCCGCGCAGCCAATGTCTTCGGTCCGGGGCAGCAACTTTACCGCATTGTCCCGCGCACACTTCTCTTCCTCGCTCTGGGTCAAAAGCTCCAACTTCATGGTGGTGGACACTCGGTGCGTTCCTTCATCCATATCGACGATGTCTCGGACGGAACCTTGCGGGCCGCATTGCATGGGGAACCGGGCGACGTGTTTCATCTTTCCACCAAGCGGACCATCTCCATCCGCGACCTCGTCGCGCTCATGTGCGACCAAACCGGCGTCACATTCGATGACTTCGCCGAAATTGTGGCCGACCGGCCCGGCAAAGACTCCGCCTACTTGCTCGACGCTGGTCTCGCCCGCACCAAGCTCGGCTGGCAGGATCGCGTTTCGCTGGAGGAGGGGATCGCCGACACCAAACGCTGGGTCGATGAAAACCTCGCGGTGCTCCGCGAGCAACCGGCGAACTACATCCACAAAGCATGAGGCAAAAGTGCGAGTGCAAAATGAAGAATGCAAAGTGCCAAAGACAATTTTAGCGAAAGAACCAAAGATTACGCGCGGCGGGTGATCCGTCTCTATTCCGCGCTTCCAAAGGCTGCTGTCGCTCAAGTCCTCGGACATCAACTCCTCCGCAGCGGGACTTCCGTTGGCGCCAACTACCGGGAGGCTTCGCGCGCACGCAGTAAGCCCGAGTTCATTTCGAAACTCGGCGATAGTCTCAAGGAGCTTGGGGAATCGGAATACTGGCTTGAGCTACTTTCCGAGGAGAAAGTTCTTCCGCCCTCCCGTCTGCAGCCGCTACTTCAAGAAACGAGCGAACTAATTGCTCTGTTTGTGGCCAGCATCAAAACAGCCAGGTCCCACTAAAGTCCCCTTCATTCGCCACTCATCGCTCTAAAATCCCAATTTTCCCTATCCCCCAATTTCCCCAATCATGTCAAAAATCCTCGTCACTGGTGGTTTCGGCTACGTCGGCAGCCGTCTTGTCCCGCACCTTCTGTCTCTCGGCCACGATGTCCGGGTGCTCGACCTCATGCTTTACACCGAGGCCGGACTCGAAGCGCTGCAGGCGGATCCCATGTGGCCGGAGTGGCAGAAACGCTTTGCCCTCGTGCGCGGCGACCTGCGCGATGCGGAGAAAGTTCGCAAAGCACTCACCGGCCGCGATACCGTCATTCATCTCGCGGCCATCTCGAACGATCCGACCGGCGACATCGACGAAGTGCTCACCCGTCAGGTCAATTTTGATGCCGTTGGCATGCTTCTCGCGTTGGCTAAAGAAGCCGGCGTCAAGCGCTTCATCAATGCCTCGTCCTCCAGCGTGTTCGGCGCGCGCACCGAGTCGGAGATCAACGAGCAACTCGAACCCGAGCCGCTCACCTTTTACTCGAAATACAAAGCCCTCTCCGAGTGGCTCGTGCTCTCTGCGGCCGGTCCGGAGTTCTGTGCGGTCAACATCCGGCCGGCCACCATATGCGGCTACTCCCCGCGCCAGCGCTTCGATCTTACGGTCAACAAGCTGACAGCCGATGCCCTGCGCAAAAAAGTGATCACCGTGCATGGCGGCCAGCAGCGCCGGCCGAATGTGGGCATGACGGACATGATCAACCTCTACGGTCTGCTCGCCGCGGTGCCGGCGGAGAAAATCAACGGCCGCACTTTTAACTTCGGGTTCGAGAACCATCAAGTGATTGATATCGCCAAGATCATCCAAGACGAGTTGTCCGATCTGGGGGTCGAGATCAAGGTCACCGATACGACCGACCACCGGGACTACCACATCTCTTCGGACCGCATCCTGCGCGACTTGGGCTACCAGCCGGTCAGCAGCATCAAGCAGGAGGTGGCCAATCTCCGCCGCGTTCTCGCCTCCGGGCAATTCTCCGACATCGACGCTCCCGAATACTACAACATGAAATTCATGCAAACCGGCCGTGACGCCGGTTGTCATGCGTTTCTCGCCCGATAGGCCCCTGACGCAAACCCGGAGGACCACTGATGACACGGATTGCACGAATTGCTGAGGCTCCGATGCGGCTCGCGTGGACGCTCGCCCTCCAAAATCAATCTCTTGCTGGAGGGCGGCTGTCCCCGGCCGCCGCTCTAACCCACCGCATGCGGCCCCGCTCCGTGAAATCCGTGTAATCGGTGCTTAAAATGTCTTCCCCTAAAATAGTCTCCTTCGCCGAAGCGCCCGCGCTGTTCGAGAAACTGCGCGGCGAGGGCAAGCGCTTGGTCCAGTGCCACGGCACCTTCGACCTCGTGCATCCCGGGCACATCGTGCATTTGGAGGATGCCAAGAAGCTTGGCGATGCTCTGGTCGTGACGGTCACCGATGAAAAGCACGTCAACAAAGGCCCCGGGCGCCCCTACTTTAACGATGCTCTCCGCGTGCGTACGCTCGCGGCGCTTGCCTGCGTGGACTACGTGGTGCTCGTTCCTCACACCGCCGCCATCGAAGCCATCGAGACGGTCAAGCCGCACATTTATTGCAAAGGCACGGAATACGCCGACGCCACGAATGACGTCACCGGCAATATCCATGATGACGTCGCCACAGTGCAAAAGCACGGCGGGGAGGTCCGCTATCTCGGCGAGGTCGTCTTCAGTTCCACCCGACTGCTCAACCGCCATTTTGAAACGACCAATACGGAACTCGCCGAGTTCTGCGGACAACTCGCCTCCCGGGTCAGCCCGACGGATTTGGCCGATGCGGTCAATGGTTTCGCCAGCCTTCGCGTACTCGTGGTCGGGGACACCATTTTCGACAAGTATTCTTTCGTCAAAGTACAGGGTCTCACCTCGAAAAATCGCATCATTTCAGGACGTTATCTCGAGGAAGAAGCGCAAGCGGGCGGCGCGCTCGCTGTTTACCGTCACATCAAGCAGTTCACGCCGGAGGTCAGGCTAGTGTCCCTGCTTGGCACGGAACACTGGCTCGAACCGACTTTGCGCATGTTCCTTCCCACGCAGGACGATGCGACGGTCCGCGATCCCGATTTCGTCTCCGTTATCAAGCAGCGCTACGTCGAACCGGTCAGCGAGGGCAAAGACCTCAGTAAGCTGTTCTCGGTTAATTTCATCGATGCCGATGCGCCGAAGCAGGCTGTGATCGATCGCGTGTTGGGCAAACTCGAAGCAGAGATCAAGAGCGCGGACCTTGTTGTCCTAGCTGATTTCGGTCATGGCCTTATGCAGCAGGCCGTCCGCGACTTCCTGCAAGACAGCGGGGTTTTCCTCGCGCTCAACTGCCAAACCAATTCAAACAACCACGGGTTCAACATCATCTCGCGTCAATACCGCCGGGCGGACGTTTTCTCGTTGGACGAACAAGAAATGCTTCTTTCATGCGGGCACCGCCACGTTGATTTCGCCGCCGAGTTGGACAGGCTCCGCGGTCACCTCAACGCCCGCGCCGGATGGCTCACCCGCGGCGCCGTGAAAACGATCGGTGTCGACGCCGACGGCAGCAACGCCGCCTGTCCGCCGCTGGGCGACGATATTACCGACACGATCGGGGCAGGGGACGCGTTCTTTTCGGTCATGGCCTTGGCCGCAAGGAATGGCCTGCCGGTCGATCTCACGACTTTTCTCGGACAGCTCGCCGGCGCGCAGGCTGTGAAAATTGTCGGCAACCGCGAACCGATCTCGAAACCTGTTCTTCTCAAGAGCGGCATGGCGCTCCTGAACCGCGATCCCATTTGACCCCGCCAGTCGAGAACCTTGATCGCATCGCCGCCGAACTACGCGGCGAGGTGATCGGTCTGTCCCACCACGCCAAGACTCCGCATTTGGGTTCGTCTCTTTCCTGCTTGGATCTGCTGGCCGTTCTTTACTGGGAATTTCTGCGCATTGATCCGAAGAAGCCCAGCGCCCCAGATCGTGACCGATTTATCCTGAGCAAAGGCCACGCTGCCCCGGCGCTCTATATCACTCTGTGCCGTCGCGGCTTCTTCTCTCCGCAACTTATAGCAGACTACGCCAAAGACGGAGCCGCCCTCGCTGAGCAACCTGGTCCGGACTGTGCACCGGGAGTTGAATGGGCCACCGGTTCTCTCGGTCACGGTTTGTCAGTGGGAGTTGGCATGGCCTTGGCTGCAAGGATCCAAAAACGCAGCTATCGCACGGTCGTTCTCCTCAGTGATGGCGAGTGCAATGAGGGTAGCGTGTGGGAAGCCGCCATGTTTGCCGCGGCACAAACGCTCGGTTCGGTCACTGTGCTCGTCGATTACAACAAATGGCAGGCCACCGGGCGCAGCGAGGAAGTCATGGCGCTGGCCCCGCTGCGTGACAAATGGGAGGCCTTCGGTTGGGAGAGTTACGAAGTCGACGGACACGACTTCGCCGAAATCCGCGCCGCTCTGGCCTGTGGCGAACTGCCGGACCGAACCAAGCCTTTGGCGATTGTCGCTCACACTATCAAGGGACGTGGCGTGTCGTTCATGGAAGACGACAACAACTGGCACTATCGGATTCCCAACCCCGAAGAGTTGGCAGCGGCACGCAAGGAGCTTGGGTTGGAGTGATGAACGCAAAATGCAAAGTGCAAAATGTCTGAGACTGTTCTTGAGTCGCGAACCAAAGAGTATGCGCGTCGCATCATTCGCTTGTGCGCCGCGCTACCGCGAGGACCGGCTGCACGAGTTCTCGGCGACCAACTGCTGCGGAGCGGAACGTCGATCGGAGCAAACTATCGCGAGGCGATGCGGTCGCGCAGCAAGGCCGAGTTTATCGCCAAGCTTGGAGATTCACTCAAGGAGGCCAGTGAGTCGGAGTATTGGTTGGAGCTCTTGTCGGACGAGTCTTTCCTCCCTGTGAACCGACTTCAGCCGCTGCTCGAGGAAACCCGCGAAATCACCGCCATGCTGATAGCCAGCATCAAAACCGCCCGCAGCCGCTAAATTCTGCATTTTGCACTTTGCGCTCTTAACTTTTTCCCCATGAGGAACGCGTTTGCGGACGAAATCACCAAGATCGCGCAGCAGCGCGAGGACATCGTTTTGCTTTCGGGTGACATCGGGAATCGCTTGTTCGACAAATTCAAAGAGGTCGCACCGGGCCGCTTCTTCAATTGCGGCGTGGCCGAAGCCAACATGATCAGCGTCGCCGCGGGAATAGCGGCGAGCGGCTTGCGGCCGATTTGTTACACGATCGCGTCGTTTCTTACCTATCGCGTTATAGAACAGATCCGCCTCGATCTCGGCTACCATCATCAACGCGCGATTCTTGTCGGCACCGGTGCCGGACTTTCCTACGCGTCGCTCGGATCCACGCATCACTCGGTCGAAGACATGGGCATGCTGCGCTTGATCCCGGGTCTGGCTGTCCTCGCGCCAGGGGACGAGAAAGAACTGCGCCCGGCGCTGCATGCCGCCCTGGAGTACCCCGGCCCTGTCTACATCCGCATTGGCAAAAAGGGCGAGCCGGTTGTCCACGAAACGGAGCCCAAGTTTGAAATTGGAAAAGCCTTGCGCGTTCGCGAAGGCAAAGAGGTGTGGATCCTCGCACTTGGCAACACCTTGCCGCTGGCCATGGAAGCGGCAACGCAACTTGACAGTCGGGGTGTCGGCTGCGGCGTTGCCAGCATGGGATCGCTGAAGCCTCTCGACACCAGAATCCTCAGCGAGATCTTCGGTTCGGCGCGGGTCGTGGCCACGCTTGAAGAGCATTCGGTCCTCGGTGGTCTCGGCACAGCCGTCGCCGAATGGCTCGCCGCCAACGCGGCTGCGGCTAAAGCAAAGCTCGTCTCCTTTGGAACGCCCGATGAGTTCCTCCACGCTACAACCCATCAGTCTTCCGCCCGCGCTTGGGCTGGTTTGACCGCTGAAAACATAACCGACCGCATCGCAAAGTCTGTGTGATTGAAGCAGACGTATTGTTCAACCGGGCTGGAACAATTCTGCATTCATCATTCTAAATTCTTCATTTGTCCTCATGTCCTACGTCGATTTCATTGCCCCGATCCACAAATCAACCACGCGCGATTACCTCGCGAGGGTAAACGACCCCGAGTATCCGAAGGCCAAAGCGGCCGAGTTGGCGCTCAAGTGGGATGTCGAATACTGGGACGGTGACCGCCGCACCGGCTACGGTGGAATGAATTACGATGGTCGCTGGCGCAAGGTCGCCGACTTGATGGCGCAGCACTACGGGCTCAAGGCCGGTGACAAGGTCCTCGACATCGGCTGCGGCAAGGGGTTCTTGCTCCACGATCTCACCGAAGCAGTTCCCGGACTCGAGGTAACTGGCTTGGAAATCAGCCGCTACGCCATCGACCATGCCAAAGCAGAGGTCAAAGACCGGATGGTGGAGGGCAAAGCGTCCGAGCTTCCTTTCGGGGATAGCGAGTTCGACTTCGTTTTCTCCATCAACACGCTGCACAATCTCCCTTGCTACGATCTCGATCACGCCCTGCGCGAAATGATGCGCGTCGGCAAGGAACATCGATATCTGTGCGTCGAGAGCTGGCGCAATGAGTCGGAGAAAGCCAACCTGCTCTATTGGCAGCTGACCTGCCGCGCCTTTTTAGCGCCGGGCGAGTGGGAGTGGTGGTTCAGACAAACCGGCTACACCGGCGACCATAGTTTTATCTATTTCGAGTAAAGAGCTCTCACGGAGACACTGAGGCACGGAGATGCACGAAAACGAGATCGGGTCTGTGGTGGTGGACTGCGCAGTGGCCCTGCACCGAGATCTTGGTCCGGGATTGCTCGAGACAGTGTACGAGGTGACTTTGGTTCGGGCACTCGAGCGGCGCGGACTTAGCGTCCAACGACAGGTCGCGGTGCCTATCGAATACGAGGGTGAAACCTTTGCCGAGGGTTTCCGCGCGGACCTTATTGTGGAAAGCAAGGTTCTCTTGGAATTGAAGTCGGTCGAGCGCGTAACACCCGCGCACAAAAAGCAGTTGCTCACTTATCTGCGGCTGACCGGCTTGAAACTAGGCTACTTGCTTAATTTCGGGGAAGCGCTCATGCGCGACGGAATTACCCGAACCATTAATGGTTTTCTGGATTCGATCCCTCTGAGCCCTTGTGACTCCATGAGAGGGAAAGACTCAACAGAAGAGCTCTCACTAAGACGCAGAGAGTCGGAGGGTCTGAGACTGTGAAAAGATTGAAACGTCAGCGATCGACAGAATTGCCAGCTGATTATGCTCAGCAGGTCCTGATACCGGCCTTTTCCAATCCGATCACCCCTTTGTGCCCCCGTGTCTCCGTGAGAGCAAACGGATCGAGAGGTTTGAGACTTTGAAAACACCCGCCGCCATTTTGGTCGAGCAGCGCAAGCCGCTGGTCATCGGCGAAGTCGAGTTGCCGGCGCTGAAACGCGGGCAGGTGCTAGTTGAGATTCATGCCACGCGGCTGTGCGGTTCGCAGATCGGGGAGATCGACGGGGTTAAGGGACCTGACAAATTCCTTCCACATCTGCTCGGACACGAAGCCGGGGCAATTGTGCTTGAGGTGGGTGCGGACGTGACAAACGTGGCTCCCGGCCATCGGGTGGTCTGCCATTGGCGTCCGGGGGCGGGGATTGATGCCGGTGGTTCGATCTACAAATGGAATGGACGGGACGTGAATGCCGGACCGATCACCACGTTCCAAAAATATGCGGTTATTTCGGAGAATCGTCTGACCAAAGTTCCTCCGGACACCGACTTCGACTTGTGTTGCCTGCTTGCCGACACGCTGACCACCGGGTTCGGCATCATCAATAATGATGCCAAAGTCAAAGCGGGCGAATCCGTGGTCATCTTCGGGGTAGGGGGCATCGGGCTTGGAGCAGTCCTTGGCGCCAAACTCGCTGGGGCAAATCCGATCATTGGCATCGACCTTCATGACCACAAACTGGTTAAAGCTGCCGAATACGGCCTGACGCATCAGATCAACGCTTCGCGCGAAAATGCTGCTGACCGTGTGAAAGAAATTCTCGGTGAATTAGCCGATGTCACCATCGACGGAACGGGAAATCCAAAGGTCATCGAAACCGCCTACGACTTAGCCAAATTGCGCGGCGGGCGCTGCGTGTTGTTCGGCGTCATGCCCAACGATCAGCGCGTCTGTATCCATACCCTCCCCCTCCACTTCGGCCGTGTGCTAACCGGCTCCGAAGGCGGCCAAAGCCAGCCTGAGTTCGATATCCCTGAGATCTTGGGGAGGCTTGGTGCAGCCAAGTTGGACGTTTCGGGATTCATCAGTCGTCGGGTTTTGCTCGGCGACTTGTCGGACGTCATCGACGGAATGAGACGGGGGGAAGTGATTCACGCCATTGTTCGGCCGGGTTGACCTGATCGCATGTCGGTTTTTGTTGCCATTGTTCTCTTGCTGGGGGCGCTGTTTGCCGTTCACCTCATTTGGTGGCGCATTGCTCTGCCGCGCCGACAGCGCGCGGTTCTGCTGGGGCTGTTCCTTATCGGAGGTCTGGCGCTCGCGCCGGTCGTCGCGCTTTTGCTGGGATGGTTGGGAATCGGAACTCTTTCATTTGTCCAGTGGCTTAATGTGGGGTTGGCGGTAGTGGCTTTCGTCCTGGCCTACGTGGTTACCTATTCCGCACTGGAGGCGGACAGTCCCACACTCAGCTTGGTCCGGTATATCGCGTCAGCCGGCCCCGACGGGGTGCGGGAGGAGGAATTGTCCGAGTTCATGGCCTCGCGTCCCTTCGTCGGCGCCAGACTTTCGGCTTTGATCGAGGAGGGCATGGCTCACGAGCGGGACGAACGCGTCCACCTGGCCGAGCATCCTTACACGCTATTCAAGATGGTCTTGTTGCATCGTCAGAAGGTGCTCGGACTGACCTCTCACGGGGGATGAGCGCAAACACCACCACTCAAGTTCTCCATCTGCTGGCGCCTCTCGTGGCTTTGGCCGCCATGGCGGCAAGTCATGCGGTGTTGTGCAGGCTTCGTCCAGATGCTGCCATCCTAAACCTGCTGGTCGTGGCCGGATTTGCCGGGTTGGGCGGTCTTTTTGCCATGGAGTTGCTCGCTCGGTTCGCCGGGCAGCCGTTAGGCGATACTTTCGTTACCATGATGCTGGTCGACGGACCGATTTATGCCTGTCTGGCTTACGGCTACGCCAATTTTGTCAATCTCGGGCATGCTTCGGTGCGGATCCGCATTTACCGTGAGTTGCTTGACTCACCGGACGGGATCCCAGTCTCTGAGCTCCAAGGCAGATACGATGAAGCTGGCATGCTCTCGGCGCGCCTGCGACGGATGCTCGATGCGGAGGATCTGGCCTTCGATGGAGTAGCTTATAGACTCAAGAAGACGCGCTTGCTGGCCATCAGCAAGGTTGTTTTCGGACTTAAAAAGGCGGTGCTTGGCCGTCAAAGTGAATTCACTACATGATGGATCATTTCAAAGAGATCGTCGCCTTCGGGCCGCAACCGGCGCCCGAGAATAATGAGCAACCGTTTGAACTCGGACTGTTTGTCGCCTGCTACAACGAGGAGGCCAACGTCACGGCTACGCTCGAAACGGTTGTCGCGGCCTGCCGTGAAGTCGGGGTATCTTTTCAGATCGTGGTCATCGACGACTGTTCCCGGGACCGGACAGTGGAGAAGATCAAGGAGTTTGGCCTCGCGCATCCAGACACCCCGCTCACGCTTTATATCAATGCAAGGAACGAGGGATTGGCCAACAACTACGCTGAGGCGGCCTTCCTCCTGCGTTCGGAATGGTATCGGCTGATCTGCGGGGACAATGTCGAACCAAAGGACACGCTCGTTACTATCTTCAAAGAACTTGGCGCTGCCGAACTGCTCATTCCTTACAACATCCAGATACGCGGACGGGCTCCTTCGCGGCGGATCATTTCTAAAGCCTACACAATATTGGTCAACTTCCTCAGCGGCTTCAAACTCCGTTACTACAACGGATTGGTGGTGACCCGCCGCCAGTACGTGATGCGCTGGCATTCCAACTCCCACGGGTTCGGATTCCAGGCTGACCTTCTCACCCGTCTTTTATCCCGCGGCCTCAGTTACAAGGAGATTGCTGTCTACGGGCAGGAACGTGAGGCAGGTAACTCAAAGGCTCTGACCTTCCGCAATTTCGCTTCGGTGGTGCACTCGCTGCAGAACATCGTCATCCGGCGTGTCGCGAAGCTGCTCTACGGACAGTGCTAATCCGCCATCATGCGCATCGGTATCGATCTGGATAACACGCTGGCGGACTATTCCGCACCGCTCCTCCGTCTGTGCGCGTTACACGGAGTCGATCCCGGTGGCGACCCGAAGTTGGCGCTGCGTGAACACCTGCGTGGCGCCGGTCGCGAAAACGAGTGGACGCGCTTGCAGGGGGAGATTTACGGCCCATTGATGGCCGAAGCGTTGTTGTTTCCAGGAGTTGCGGACTTTTTCCGGCGCAGTCTTGCCGCCGGGAGCGAGTGTTTCATTGTCAGTCATCGCACCCGCCAACCGATTGCCGGTGAGGCTCATGACCTCCATTGTTCCGCCCGCCATTGGCTCCGGGCGGTGGGGTTGGCCAATGTGCCCGTTCATCTCGAGGAATCGAAAAGCGCCAAAGTTGGCCGGATCCGTTCGCTGGATGTGAACTGCTTTATCGACGATCTTCCCGAGTTACTATTGGAATCGGCCTTTCCCGAGGGAGTGCGGCGCATCCTGTTCGACCCCGGCAACCAGCACGCGGATTCCCATGCGTGGAGGCGCTGCAGGTCATGGCGCTCGGTCACCAGCGAGCTGTTTGAGTCGTGACCACCGCGGACCAATGCGAGGTTGATGCCTTCCTTGCCGCCCGAGGTTTTTCCCAGTCTGGCGCGAGCAGGCGAAAACTCGCCGGGGGAGGACGCCACGAGGTCTATCTGGTCGAAGAAGGTGCGCGGAAGGCGGTGCTTAAGCTGCACGCTGCCCCTGGGAACACCGCCACGCTGGACAGTTTCGAGCACGAACTGCGTTGCCATCGGTTCCTTGCCGCGCACCTGCCGGAGCACGTGACGGCGTTGCTCGGCGCGGAGCCCTCAAGTCGTGCGCTACTTTTCGAGTGGGTGGAGGGAACACGGCCGTGCGCAGAGCAAATCGACTCGGCTCTCATGGAAAAAATGGCTTTATTTCTCATTGCTGCCAATCGTCCCGAGTTGCATGCGCGAGCCGCTGAGGCGGACATTCCCTTTGCTTCAGAACATGGATTGTCCGCGTGGCAGCACCTGCGTAACGCAGAGCAGCGAATTGCCGCATTGCTGGCCGCATCCGGCGAAGACCCGAATGCGAGCGAGATGAAAGACTTTGTGCGAGACGAATTGTCTTCCTCTCTTCAGGTTTGGCAGTCGAGGTGCCGTACTCAGGAATTTGACCATTCTACCTCCCAAGTATTTTCGCCCTCTGATTTTGGATTCCATAATGTCCTCCTTCGCGGCGATGGGCGCTGTTCTTTCCTCGATTTTGAACATGCTGGCTGGGACGACCCGGCGAAACTCGTGGCGGATTTTATTCTGCAGCCGGACTTTGTGCTGTCGCCATCGCTGGCCGGTTCGTTCGCTGAGGAATTGGCGCGTTCGGGATGTTTCGGTCATAGCCTCTTGGGTGCTGTAAACTCCTTGTTGCCGGTGCAAGCTGTCAAATGGACATGCATAGTTCTCAATCCCTTCCTTGCTCCTGGCCGCGACGCCGCCGCGCTCGGCTCCCGGCTAGAAAAAGCAAAGGCCTATTGGCAGAAGGTACGCAGCCGATGATTTAGGATGGCTCACACTATCTGTCATTTTTGCCAGCACTCCTTCTGTGTGGAGCAGGGTGCGCGGCGTTCGCTCCCTCGTGTTACCTCCGATTGTCGTCCGGCGCCTCGGACGGGCGCGCTGGTGGTTTGTCCTTCTTGCGGTCTAGCCCAGACGGCCATTTCCGACGACTGGCGGGGTGCGGCGACGACCACTTACAGCGAATACTCCATTTACGAAGCATCGGGTGGTGCCGAGCAGAAAATTGCCTCTGAGAGCGGGCTGCAAAGTCGCTCCGATGTTTTGGTTGGCAAGCTTGTCTCTTTGGGGGAGATCGCAGCCAAGGGCAAACTGCTTGATGTTGGTTGCGGCAATGGGGCTTTCCTCCGCGCCTTTTCAGCCAAATTCCCGAAGTGGGAGCTCGATGGATCTGAAACCGACGATCGTAATTTGTTGCGGTTGCGCGAAATCCCCAACTTCCGGAATTTTCATGGCATCGATGTTTCCAAGCTTCCGTGCGGATACGACGCGATCTCAATGATTCACGTGTTGGAACACATCGAGAATCCCGCGGAGCTATTGCGGAGCCTACTCCAACATGCTGCGCCTGAAGCACTGCTTCTTGTCGAAGTCCCCTCCTGGAAAGTGAATCCCTTTGCCCTGATGATTTCCGATCACGCCTCCCATTTCACCGGCGAATCGTTGCAAATGGTGGTCAATGCCTCGGGGTGGCAGACAAAAATGGTCTCGGCGGATTGGGTGCCGAAAGAGGTGTCGCTTGTGGGGCACAACGCTCGTTCGGTAGTTGTTGCTTCCAGCAAACTGGATGCCTCCCGGGAATCCGAGGCCCTGCAGGAGGCAGTCCGTTGGTTGTCGGAAGTGATGGCAGATGCCCGACGCATCGCCGAAAGGAGCGCGGGTTTCGGCTTGTTCGGCTCGGCCATTGCGGCCACCTGGCTGTATCAGGGAATGAGTGATAGGGTCCGCTTTTTCGTCGATGAGGACCCGCAGAGGATTGGACGCACGCACCTGGGCTTGCCCATTCTCGCCCCAGCCGATGTCCCGGCAGACTCGGATGTATTTGTCGGAATCAGCTCCATTTTCTCCGAATCTTTAGCGGCCCGCTTAAGTACCGGCACGCGCCGCTTCCATCCTGCTCGGAAGTCCGGCTCCTGCACAGTTGCCTGAACCTGACCGCCTCGGGCATGGTAACAGGAGAGTTTTTATGTCCTCACAATCCAAAGAGCCGCAATACCAGTTCCTCATTGAACGAAAAGAGGATGGTGACACATCACGCTTCGGTCTGATGAGCAGTCAGACTTGGCAGGATGATCCCAAGCGTCTGCTATTTGTTCTCTCGCGTTACAAGTTCGCCGCCAAGATGCTGTCCGGTTGCCGGCGCGTGTTGGAGATCGGTTGTGCCGATGCTTTCGGGACGCGGATCGTGCGGCAGGCCGGACCGGAAGTGACTGCTGTCGATTTCGACCCAATCTTTATCGAAAATGCGCGACAAACCATGGACGCACGATGGCCGGTCGATTTTGCGGTGCATGACATGACCGAGACGCCTTTTGGCGCGAATACTTTCGATGGTGCTTTCGCCCTTGATGTGATTGAGCACATCACACCGGAGAAGGAGGATGCTTTCGTCGCAAATGTGGTGCGCTCCTTGACTCCGCACGGGGTGTTACTTCTGGGTTGTCCTTCGCAAGCCTCCCAAGCTCATGCTTCCAAGCCAAGTCGCGAGGGGCATGTGAACTGCAAGGATGGCGATGAGATGAGAAAACTTCTCGGGAGGTACTTTCACAATATTTTTGTTTTTTCCATGAACGACGAGGTGGTGCACACCGGCTATTTTCCGATGGCGCAATACATTTTCGGATTGGCATGCGGCCCGAAGGTTGTGGCCGCCAGCGCGTGATTCTGGTCACGGGAGGCGGCGGGCTGATCGGCGGGGCGCTGGTCGCGCGGTTGAGGTCCGAGGGGCACGAAGTGTGGGCGCCAAGTCGATCAAAGCGCAACAGTGCTGGACTTGATCTGGATCAACCGGACGATGGCGCTTTTCCGGAGCCTATCCAAACCGCGTTTCTCTGTGCATGGCGGGGTGGAGTGGTCGAAGCGGCTCAGGATGAGCAGGGCACCTGGCGCACCAATGTCGAGGGGAACCTGGCCCTGATCAAAAGACTCCGGGAGCAAAGCGTGAATATGGTGTTTCTGTCGACGAGCTTGGTGTTTGCCCGAGGTGAAACGTCCGCCCACGCACCGCTCTCTCCCTGTTGCCGCTATGCGGAGCAGAAAGCAGCGGTCGAGGTCGCTCTCGATCCGCGTAGGGATGTGATTGTTCGTATAACAAAAGTTGGGGAGACCTTGTTGCCACGCTTGCGGCAGTGGGCCGCGTCGCTTCGGGCCGAGGGAAGTATCGTCGCGGCTCGGGCATTGCGGCTTGCGCCGGTGTTGCTTGATGAGGTCGTGGATGGCCTTGCGGGCATAGCGCGGCACCATCTGCCTGGGATCTATCAGATGTCCGCGCGGCGCGATCATAGCTACTTCGATCTCGCCGCGAGTCTGTCCTCGGTTGTTGGTGGCGTTGTTGCTGACGATCCGGGCGCCGGGATGGATGTTTTCCGGCCGATTCCGGTTTCGGGTCGGCTAACAATCTGCTCTCCAGTAGGGTGCTCCGCTTGGCCAACAGGCGAGGATCACGCGCAATTGCTTGTCGAAAGGGCTCTTTCGTGATGAGTTCGCCGACTCCCATGCAGACCGCCGCCGAGCCCAAGACAATGAAGACCAATCGCTTTAACACGCCGATTCTTACGCTCGCAGCGTTTGTTTTAGTTTATTCCCTTGCGCTGGGATTCGGCTGGCTGCGTCAGACCCCGTCGCAGGAGGAGCTTTACGGTGACGTCGGGCGCTTCATTCACGAATTCGGACGCATGTTCGGCGGTGGGGGCATTGCTTGGTGGGGGCCGGATTTTCTGCAGGGGCAGAGCAACACTCCGTATTTCCTCAGCGCTTTCCCGCTTTTTTTCGGGTCGTTGTTTTATCACCTCTTCGGTGACCCGGCGGGGATCAAGATCGCCGCGCTCGCGGTGATTCCCGCGGCGGCAGCCGCCATGTTTGTTTTTGTGCGGCGACTGACCGGGCATGACTGGACTGCTGTTATTGCGGCCCTCCTTTACATTTCCAGTGCGCAGATCCTCCTGCGCATCGCGAACTTCGAGCATTGGATGGGGAGTTACTCGTATATTTTTCCGCCGCTCATTTTGTGGGCGTTCCTGAAGATTGCCGACGAGGGGTCGTGGCGGGCCTCGGCTTGGCTGGCGTTGGGGTGGTCGGCGATGATGTTGTCCTACGCCAAGCTGACCTTCATGTTCGCGCCGTTGGCCGCGCTCTTTTTCGTCTGGCTGCTGCTTGACCGGCCGGAGCGGCGGGTGGCGCTGGTGCGTGGGACGTTGGTGGCGCTGGTGCTCGTGGGGTTGATGGCGGTGATCCTCCTGCTGCCGTTGACGCGGGAATACCAGTGGGTCGCGGCCTTTGCCTTCGACAATTTCGCCGGATGGCAGCAGGCGTTTTCTTTGAAGAACTTCACCTCCGTGCTCGATCGGGCCAATGGCTTGTTCGCCAATATGCGGCCGGATTTTGTGGCAGATCGCGGACAGTTTTATCTCGGATTGGTGACATTGTTCGCGGTGGGCGCCGTGTTCTGGTGGTCCCGCAAGCATTCGGAATGGCTGGCGACGCGCAATGGCGTGCTGCTGCGTTTGTTTGTCGGGATGACGCTGCTGGCGCTGTGGCTTTCGCAGGGGCCGTTTTCGGTCTTCACCGGGGTGCAGGAATTTTTGAAGGGTTCGGTCAAGGCGCCGGATTGGATTGCGGCGTTGATGTGGCTGATGACTTTCATCCCACTCTTTCTCATCTACGCCCTTTTGCCGGCGGGTCCGCGGCGCGGGTTCTGGGCCACGGTGCTCATCTTGGTTTACCTTTTCGTTCCCGGATTCTTGCTTCTGGAGAAACTGCCGATGTATCGCGACATCCGTGCACCTTGGGGCTTCTGGGAGGTCGGGTTCTTTGCTGGTGCAGTGGCGGGGGCGCTTGCTTTGCAGCAGCTTTTTGTTTCGCTGATCGACAAGCGTGACCGGCTCGTTGTCGCTGGTCTGCTCGGCGTGATCCTTTTGCTCGATTCTTCGGCTTATTTTTCGAAGTTTTTCGCGCCGGGCCTGCCGGCGCAGACCTTTACTGATTTCGATCGTTCACAGGACTTTTTAAAGACATCACTCATAGAAGGCCGCGTCTATCCGATGTCCGGACGGTATTTTTACCTGCGCACGCCGATGCAGTCGGGGCGGGGGATCAATAGCGAGGCGGCCTGGAGCCATTTCCAGATGCGGGGCATGCGGGGGTTGGTCAATGGGGCAAACTCGTCGCCGGGGGCCATGCAGACTTACATGCGGGTGGCGGGGATTTCGCACGTGTTGCTCGACAAGAAGGATCCGTTCACGCCGCCGGAGATCCAGAACGCATTCGCCCAAGCTTATCCGACGGGGTTCGACTCGGAATACATCCGCGTGCTGGAGAACAAGGACTCTCTGGCGCCGGCCTTTGTTGCGCGGGAATACATCGCGATGGATCCGGGGACGGAGGCGCTGGCGCCGGCCTTTCTTGATGCAGCGGGACGAATCAACGCGGCGCCGCTCGAACTCGGACCGAGCGAACGCAATTTTCCGTTCCTCGCCGGTACGGGGTCGACGCAAAACGGAATCCAAATTGCCCAGAAATACGCGCAGGGTCCGGGCGCTCCGTTCCAGCGCGTGTCCTTCAGTACGCCGCGGAAAGATCCGTCCAGGATGTCCTTCGACCCCTTCGGAACGCGCGAAGGATGGCTGGTGGTCACCGAGGCATGGCATCCGGATTGGCGGGCTTATTCGGATGGCACGGAGGTTCCGATTTTCAAAGCGTTTGGCGGTCTGATGGCCGTGCCGCTCAGCCGGACGGACGGTCCGATCGAATTCATGTTCACTCCGCCGCGGTGGTATGACTTGGCGGTCTGGATTTCCGGGCTGTCTTGGGCGGGAGTGCTGGGACTACTGCTCATCATGCCGCTGCCCTTCACTCCGAAGCGATGGAGGGATTGGTGGACCGGTGCGAACAAGAGGACTCCGGTGATTGATCCGCCGGCGTCGGCATTGACCAAAGCGGTGGTGGTGATTCCGACCTACAATGAGTGTGAATCGATCAACAAAGCCCTCGACTCGGTGCTAGGTTTGCCGCGCAAGCTGGACGTGTTGGTGGTAGATGACGGTTCGCCGGACGGGACGGCGGAGGTGGTGCGTGCACGTCCCGAGTTCAACAAGCGAATTTTCCTGCTTGAAGGCAAAGGCAAGGCCGGGCTGGGCACGGCTTACCGGCGCGGATTCCAATGGGCGGTGCAAAAGGGCTATGAGGCCGCCGTCGAGATGGATGCGGACCTTTCCCACGATCCCGCCGACATTCCCAAATTGCTCGAAGCCCTGCAAAACGGTGCGCATATCGCCGTCGGCTCGCGGTATCTCGGCGGCATCTCGGTGCTGAATTGGCCGCAGAGCCGGCTCTTCATCAGCACCTTCGGCGGCTTCTACGTGCGGACGCTGACGGCTCTGCCGATGAGCGACCCGACGAGCGGCTTCAAAGCGATTCGGGCCGACGTTCTACGTGATCTTAATTGGGACAAAGTCCAGGCCGAAGGCTACGCCTTTCAGATCGAGTTGCACCACACCGCGTGGAAGCAGGGCTACACAATCAAAGAGGTCCCCATCGTCTTCACCGAACGCCGCGAGGGTGACTCGAAGATGTCCACCGCGATTTCCCTCGAAGCCGCCTGGCGTGTGCTTCGTTTGGCTGCGGTAAGTTAGGACCGCGTTGGTTGACCCGTCTCGGCACACGTCCACACGTTGCTTTTCTTATGAATCTCCTCATCACCGGCGGCGCCGGATTTATCGGCGGAAACTTTGTCCGCCTGGCCTTACAAACCCCCGGGTGGAAGGTTGGAAAACTGGTCAATCTAGATTTGCTCACCTACGCGGGTTACCGCGGCTCGCTGGCGGATTTGGATGGCGATGCGCGGCATGTCTTTGTCGAGGGCGATATCAGTGACACCGCTCTGGTGGCCAAGTTGCTGCGCGAGCACCAAATCGACGCGGTGCTGAATTTTGCGGCGGAGTCGCACGTCGACCGCTCGATCGATTCGCCGGAGCCGTTCATTACGACGAACGTGCTCGGAACCCAGCGGTTGCTTGACGCGGTGCGGGGTTATTGGAAAGAGCTGTCCGGCGAGCAAAAGGAGCGCTTCCGTTTTCTTCATGTTTCCACCGATGAGGTCTATGGAACTCTGCACGCCGGTGATGCGGCCTTTACGGAGCATACCCCCTACGCACCGAACAGTCCCTATGCGGCGAGCAAAGCAGCCAGTGACTTTTTGATTCGTGCCGCCTTCCACACGCACAAGATGCCGGTAGTGACGACGAATTGCTCGAATAACTACGGGCCTTACCAATTCCCGGAAAAGCTTATCCCGCTGATTATCCGCAATGCCATCGAGGGCAAGCCGCTGCCGATTTACGGGAAAGGCGAGAACATCCGTGACTGGCTCTTCGTGGATGATCATTGCCGCGCCATCTGGACGGTTTTGCAAGGCGGGCGGCTGGGGGAGACGTATAATATCGGCGGCGCAGCCGAGATGATGAACATCGACGTGGTCGATACGATATGCGGGCTCCTCGACGAGTTGCGCCCCGATCCGGCGGGGCCACATGCGCGGCTCAAGACGTTTGTCACTGACCGTCCGGGGCACGATTTGCGCTACGCGATGGATTTTTCGAAACTGACCCGTGAGTTGGGCTGGAAGCCGGGCGAGTCTTTCGAATCCGGCATTCGCCGCACGGTCGAATGGTATCTGGCTAACAATACGTGGTGCCAGGCGGTTGAGGAACGCAGCTACGGACGCGAACGCCTCGGATTGTCCAAGTAGTTACCTTTTACCCGCTACGCTCGATCCATGCCTATCTACGAATATTACTCCGCTGATACGCACAAGATTTACAGCTTCTACGCTCGCAAGCTGGTCGGTCCGGATGTCGTACCGCGCTGTCCCGAGGTCGAAGGGAAAAAGATGAATCGTGTGCTCTCACCATTTGCCATCACGGGCCGGGCCAAGGAAAAGACAGAAGAACCCGGCGGTGAGGGGATGCCGGATTTGGATCCGCGGCAGGAAGCGGAGATGATGAAGCTGGCCGGGGAGATGTCGGGGATGGACGAGGGGAATCCCGACCCGCGTCAACTCGGGCGTCTCATGCGGCGGATGATGGATATCACCGGCGAGAAAATGCCGGAGCCGATGGTGGAGATGCTGGCGCGGATGGAGAAAGGGGAGGATCCGGAGAAGTTGGAGGAGGAATACGGGGATGTGCTCGACGAGGGTTCAATGGGGGATTTCGGGATGGGGAAGGGCGAGGGAGAAAAAGGTGCCGCGGGGGCCTTGCGTCGCCGACTTCCGCCGCGGCGGGATCCGCAGCTTTACGAGATGGCGGAGTACCTTTAATAGTGGACAGGAGTTCTGTCCATGTTATGCTGTTTCCATGAGCACGATCACCTATACGGAAGCGAGGGAGAATTTAGCGTCCATCTGGGACAAAACGGTCGCCTCGCGTGAACCGGTGGTCATTTCGCGTCGTGGAACAGAGTCGGTTGTCCTGCTGCCTTTGGAGGAGTGGGAAGGTGTGACGGAAACCGCGCACTTGCTGCGATCACCGGCCAACGCCCGCCGTCTTTTGGCCGCCTTGCTTCGCGCCGAGAGGGGCGAGGGCAAAGTCATGACCCGCGCTGAGTTGGCTGAAGCCGTCGGGTTGTCATGACCTCAGGCGCGCGCCTGTTGGTTTTTGATCGGGGTTTTCTTGATGACCTGGACCACTGGGTTCGGACCGAAAGAAAGGTAGCCCTGAAAATTCTCAATTTGGTCGAAGCAGTTTCGCGCGCCCCCTTTGAAGGCATCGGTAAACCGGAGCCATTGAAGTCTCTCGGAAGCGGTGTGTGGTCACGGCGCATCACCCAGGAGCATCGGTTAGTGTACAGGGTTGCTGACGATCGCGTGACATTTGCGCAGGCCCGATATCATTATTGAGACAGGCTGCGTTCTGTTTTGCATAAATAAAGACTATTTCGCTTACGGAGTCGGCTTATCAGCGGCTGGCTTCATGGAAAGAGGGGCGGACGTTTTCGCAGGTCATCGAGCAGATGATCCCGCTCAAGGGCACGACTGAGGCGGCTTTCGAGGCGGTGGGGAATTTGCCGGATTTGTCGGCGAAGGATTGCGACAAACTCGAGAAGGCGGCGAATGCGGCGCGTCAGCCGTTGCCGGCGGCATGGAGCTGATTGCGGATACGACGGTGTTGATCAATGTCTGGCGGTTGCGCTGGTCTTGAAGCGAAACCCTGTGCATTTTTCCGCGGTGCCCGGTCTTTCCGTGGCGGCATACAAGTTGCTATGATGGGCTCATGTCGCGTTTGATGCGCTATGCGCGCGGTCCCTCCGGCTCGTGAAGCCTGCGCCTCGGAGAGACGCCGGCCCTTGCGGGCTGAAAAACTGAACACTGAACTACTCAAAACTTAAAGAAATGAAACGCAAAGGAATCGTTCTGGCCGGCGGCAGTGGCACGCGCTTGCACCCGTGCACGGCGTCGATCTCGAAGCAACTGCTGCCGGTTTTCGACAAGCCGATGATTTATTATCCGCTGAGCGTGCTCATGCTCGGCGGGATGCGGGAGATTCTGGTGATTTCGACACCGCGCGACTTGCCGCGCTTCAAAGAATTACTCGGTGATGGCTCGGCCTTCGGCGTGGAATTCAGTTACGCCGAGCAGGCCAACCCGGAGGGACTGCCGCAGGCCTTCACTATCGGGGAAGAGTTCCTCGCCGGGGCGCCCTCTTGTCTGGTGCTGGGGGACAATCTTTTTTACGGCGCGCGTTTGAGCGAAAGCGTTAAATCGGCGGCTGCCTCACCAGGAGGAACGCTCTTTGCCTACCACGTTTCCGATGTGCGGGCCTACGGGGTGATCGAACTGGATCCCGCCGGGAAGGTTCTTTCTTTAGAGGAAAAGCCACCGCATCCGCGCTCCGGCTACGCGGTGCCCGGGATTTATTTCTTCGACGAGCGTGCGCCGAAATTTGCCGCGGGTCTCAAACCTTCCAAGCGTGGCGAGACGGAGATTCTCGAACTGGCTCGCTGCTATTTGGATGAGGGGTCGTTGCGGGCGGAGAAGTTTGGACGCGGCACGGCTTGGCTCGACACAGGCACGGCCGAATCGCTGCTTGATGCGGCATCGTTTGTCCACGCCATCCAGTCGCGGCAGGGCCTGATGATCGCCTGTCTCGAAGAAATCGCCTTTCATCAAGGGTGGCTGACCAAAGACCAACTGGCCGGCCAGGCCAACAGCCTCGGCAAATCTTTTTACGGTCAATACCTCCGCCGGATTGCGGAGTAGTTTTTGTTTTTACCGCAGCGGACCCGGTGTCTGCAGAGAATAACCCCACCAAGGGTTTCCCCAGTATTCTCTGCGTTCTTTGTGGTCCCTGCGGTTTTTTCGGCCTGTGAACATCCTCGGCATTTCCGCCTTTTATCATGACAGCGCTGCAGCGCTGGTCCGGGACGGGAAGATCCTGGCTGCGGCTCAGGAGGAGCGTTTCACGCGCAAAAAGCATGACGAGCGTTTCCCGGAAAACGCGGTTCGCTTTTGCCTCGAGGCTGGCGGGATAACGAACGGAGGACTGGACGCGCTTGTGTTCTATGAAAAGCCGTTGCTCAAGTTCGAGCGCTTGCTCGAGACCTATCTGGCCTTTGCCCCGCGTGGGCTCCTCTCCTTTTTCCGCGCCATGCCACCATGGCTCCAGACCAAGCTCCACCTCCCGCGCGAAATCGACAAAGGACTGGGCGGCGACTACGCGGGGCCGATCTATTTTTGCACGCATCACGAGGCGCACGCGGCGAGTGCCTTCTTTCCCAGTCCATTCGAGGAGGCAGCCATCCTCACCATGGACGGCGTGGGTGAGTGGACGACGACCAGTTGGGGTGTGGGGCGGGGCAACAGGATCGAGTTGCGTGCTGAAATACGGTTTCCGCATTCCCTCGGATTGCTTTACAGCGCCTTCACCTACTATTGCGGATTCGGAGTCAACTCGGGTGAATACAAGCTCATGGGTCTCGCTCCCTATGGTGAGCCGCGCTTTGCTCAGTTGATCCGGCAGCACCTCATCGAGGTGCGCGAGGATGGCTCCTTCCGGCTGGACCTGCGGTATTTCAATTATTGTCAGGGCCTCACCATGACCAACGCCCGCTTCGACCAGTTGTTCGGCGGCCCGCCACGAAAAGCTACCGAAGAGCTGACCCAACATCACATGGATATGGCGGCAAGTATTCAATTAGTGACCGAGGAGGTTGTGCTCAAGCTGGCGGAACATGCGCACCGTGAGACCAAGCTGAAAAGCCTCTGTTTGGCCGGCGGCGTCGCGTTGAATTGCGTCGCCAACGGCCGCCTGCTCCGCGAAGGGCCTTTCGAGAATCTCTGGATCCAGCCAGCGGCGGGAGATGCTGGCGGCGCTTTGGGAGCCGCCCTGTGGTGCTGGTATCAGCTCAAAGGTCATCCGCGCCGACCCGAGGGCACAGATGCACAACAGGGATCTTATCTCGGACCGGAGTTCACTCCATGGGCGGCCCGTGAAGAATTGGATGCCATGCACGCGGTCTACGAAGTTTACGCCAAGGAGGAAGATCTGGCCGAGGAGATCGCGGCGGAGTTGGCGCAGGGGAAAATCGTCGGACATTTTTCCGGACGTGCGGAGTTCGGACCGCGGGCGCTCGGTCACCGTTCCCTGCTTGGCGATCCGCGCGATCCAGACATGCAAGGACGCATGAATGTTGCCATCAAGTTCCGCGAGTCATTCCGCCCGTTCGCCCCGGCAGTGATGGAAGGTCATCAGTCCGAGTACTTCGATTTGACCGCCGAGAGTCCCTACATGCTGCTCGTTGCACCCGTGCGGCAGGACAAACGTTTCCAGGCTGGTCCGGAAAACCGTGAAGTGAGCGGCCTCGACAAGCTCAAGTTGGCCCGTAGCGGCATTCCGGCAGTTACGCACGTGGATTATTCAGCCCGGGTACAAACCGTCAGTGCGGAACGCTCTCCCCGCTTCCATGCCATTCTCACCGCATTTGAGCGCCGCACGGGATGTCCCATGCTGGTCAACACGAGCTTTAACATCCGCGGTGAGCCTATCGTCCATGCGCCGGGTGACGCCTACCGCTGTTTCATGTTCACGGACATGGATGTCCTGGTGGTGGGCGATTGCCTGATGCGGAAAGAAGCGCAGCCCCGCATGCCGGGAGCAGCGGAATATCGACGGCAATTTCTGGCGCACGACTGAGCGTCGGGGCAAGCCGTGCCGCACGGGAAGTGCTTCGCGAAATGTTCATCGCACGCTGGACACCGCAATCTGAAAACTGAACACTTCTTGAGTCATGGCCCGTCGTCGTTCCTTCATCGCCGAATTGTTCGATTTCATTCTTTCGAACAAAGCCTATTTCATCGCACCTATCATCATTGTTCTGCTGCTGGTCGGCGCGCTGATCATCCTTGGCGGGACCAAGGCGGCGCCGTTTATCTACACGCTTTTTTGAGAGCCGACCGCTCGGAGAATACGGTGGCAAGTCGGAAGCTATGATCACGATCAACTGGCACCCTTCGCCTCGCGAGATGCGGCAGTGGGCAGGGCTGCTTGCCGTGGCCTTGGGAATGGTCGGCTCGCTGTTTTATTTTCTCGAGTGGGGCATTTTCCGTGGCGGCGAAGGATTGGCGAAGTTTCTCTGGGTCTTCGGGACGGTCGCGTTTTTGACCGGAGCGACTGGGTCGAAAGCGGGCCTGCCGGCTTATTGGGCTTGGATGGGTTTTGTCTATGCGGTGTCTTGGGCCATCGGACACGTTGCCCTGGCTTCAGTTTACTTTCTCGTGGTCACGCCGCTTGCGGTGGTTGCCCGGTTGATTGGTCGTGACCGTCTGCAAATTCACTCGGCTGCGCGGACAAGCTATTGGCACCGCCTCGACGTGGCGCGGTCGCATCATCCTGAACGGCAGTTCTAAAGTCTTTACTCGCCTTGCTTCCGTCGGCACGTTCCTCGTTCTTATGATCCTCGACACGCATGACAACCTCCGTCACTACGCACCTCTCTTCCGTGATGTTGATCCAACGCCCCTTTTTAACTGGTTGCTGAATTGCCGGGATGTGGAGTCCGGCACCAAAGTGGAGTTTGCCGGGGACAAGCTTTTCGCTAAAGCTCTGCGTCAGGACACGGGGGCCCGTGGCGACTTCAAGTGGGAGACGCACCGGGAGTATGTCGACCTGCAATACATTCTCGGCGGTGGTGAGGTGATCGAATGGGCGCCGGCGGCGAAGTTGGTGCCGGATGTGGCCTATGACGAGAAGACGGATTTACAATTCTACGCATCAGCGGAGGCCGATGCCTTGCTCAGCATGCAGGATGGGTTGTTTACCTTTTTGTTTCCGTCGGACGGACACAAACCGCTCGTTTCCGACGGCAACAACCGGCAGATCCACAAGGTCATTGCCAAGATCCACAAGTCATTGCTGGTTCTGTGACTGCAGCGGCCCTTTTCCAGCGATCGGTAGGGGGACGTCTGGCCCGAGTTCATCCGCACGCTTAACGATGCGATAGCTGCGGCCCGCTGGGGCCATCGGGCCCTACCGGGGGCAAAACGGAAGCGGATCAATGGGGATGCTGTTATGAGGAGGTGAAACAACAAGTGCGCGCCACAGACTGGTGCGGCTAAAGGAAGACGCCCTACGGGGCGTCTTTTTTTTGCCCGGATCAATCGAAAATCAGGAACAGATAAACCCCGAAGACGAGCAGGTGGACGGCACCTTGCAGCATGTTGGTCCGTCCCTGGCCGAAGGTGAGCATGGAGACGGCGAGGATGATCAAAAGCATGGTGACCTCGGCCGGCGCGAGGCCCAGGGTGACTTCTTGTCCGGTGGCAAGCCCTATGGCCAAAGCAGCAGGAATGGTCAGTCCGATGGTGGCCAGAACCGAGCCGAGGAGAATATTGACCGAGCGCTGCAGTTGGTTGTTGAGCGCGGATTGTACCGCGGAGAGGCCTTCCGGGGCGAGGATGAGTGTGGCGACAATGAGGCCCCCAAAGGCAACGGGCAAACCACTGGCCTCCGTGGTGAAGTCGAGAACGCCGGCCAACTTTTTGGCCAGAAGGACAACGGGGATAATGTAGATGATGAGGAATACAGCGTGGAGAAAGTTGGAGCGCGAGGATTCGACGTGAGGGTGCAGGCCTTCCGTTTCGGCGGGAACGGTGAAAAAACCGCGGTAGCGGCTCGTTTGCACGATAAGAAAGACGGCGTAGACGGCGACGGAAAGAATGACCAGCGCCATGGCGTGCGGCGGAGAAAATACCTGGTAGGGTGACGAGCGGGTGAAATCGGGGAGGACAAGCCCGATGGCGGCCAGAGGGATGATCATGGAGAGATAGGAACTGGCGCCGCTCAAGTTGAAGGACTGCTCGTGGAATTTGATCCCGCCGAGCAGGAGACAAACACCGACCAACCCGGCCAAGACGATCATAATGACCGAATACATCGTGTCGCGCGCCAAGGTGGTCTGTCCGCCCTCCAGCATGAGGGCAGAGATCATGAAGACCTCGAGGCTAATCACGGCGAAGGTGAGGATCATAGTGCCGTAAGGTTCGCCGAAACGCTCGGCCAGAACGTCGGCATGTCGCACCACCGCGAAAGCGGAGAGTAAAATGGCCAGACAGACCCAAATGAGGAAACCAGCGGTGCCGAGAAGGGAGGAGAGACCGTCGATCCAGGACTTGCCCTGCAGCAACCAAGCCAGCGCGGAGGCCCAGACAATGAGCAAGGGCCACTCGTCACGCCAAAGGGGGCGGGAAGAACTCATCGGGCGGCACTGAACAGAAGAGATCTACTCTTGGGAAGCACAATCGTCACGAATGTGTTTGCTCTCCTGCCGTCCGCCGGATTTGTTGGCAGAAGGTCCGGTTCGAGGGACTGTGCATGAGTGTCCGATCTGTGCTTGTTATTGGCGCCGGAGCCGCGGGGTTGGCCGCGGCTGAGCGTCTGGTTTCCCACGGTCTGGCGGTCACGGTGCTCGAGGCCAGCGCGCGCGCGGGTGGCCGGGTTCGCCATCTTGAGGGCTTTGCCGATTTCGATATCGAGCTGGGGGCCGAGGAAGTGCACGGGCTGGAAAATTGCCTTGTGCCTCTGGTCCAGGCGTCAGGCGCGGAGTTGATCCGGCACGAGACGGCGCACGACTACATCCGTTATGACGGAAAGCTTATCTCCTTGGAGGAGGCGCGGGCCGGAGAGGACCTTCGCGAGGCGTTCGACTTCGTTGCCAATGTGAGCCACTTCGCCGGGCCTGCTTGGACGGTCGAGCAATGCATCGTGGCACGGCACATGCCGGGGCATGCCTGGCACTACCTCGATTCTCGTCTCGGGGTGGAGCATGGAACGACCCTGGATCGTCTCGGGATGCGAGGGTTCGCCGGCTACGAGCGGAATTGGCAGTTACGGGAGGAGAACTACACGGTGCGTCAACCGTATGTGCGGCTTCTCGACCCACTGCTCGACAAGGTGCGCGACCGGATTCGTTTCGGCGCCATCGTCGCCCGTCTCGAGTGGGGCGGACCGCAGGCGGTGGTGCGCTTGGCCGGCGGGGAGGATTTGCGCGCTGATGCGGTGATCTACACCGGTTCGGTCGCGGTGCTGCGCGATGCGCCGCCGGAATTCTCCCCGGTGCTCCCTGCCGAGAAGCGCGAAGCGATCGGCAATATCGGGATGGACGGGGGAATGAAGATCGTCATGAAATTCCGCCGCCGTTTCTGGCCTGAGGACATGTATTTTTTGCACTCGGACACTTTTTGGCCGCAGTTCTGGACCCCGGGGAGGGGGCGAGGTGGCCGGGCACATGTGCTCACAGCCTTTGTCAGTGGCACGCGGGCGGACTTCCTGCGTCAGCTTGAGGTGGACTTGGTGGAATTTGCGCTCGGGGAATTGGACCGGATTTTCGGCGAGCGGATTGCCTCGGAAAATTTCGAGGATGCTCATGTGGCGGACTGGACGACGGAGCCGTTCGTGCGCGGGCTCTACAGCTTTCCGTTGGCGCACACGGAACCGCGACACCGTGAAGCATTGGCTGCGCCGCTGGGCGGGAAGTTATTTTTTGCCGGCGAGGCGACGGATCTCGAGGGCCACAGCGGCACGGTGCACGGGGCGATTGAGAGCGGGCGGCGGGCGGCGGGGGAAGTGAAGAGAGACCTGAAACCTGGGTGAAGGGGTGGAGAGAGCAATATCACTCAGGTCTCAAGCTTCAGGTCTCCGCCCTCCTCAGAGCTTCAGGATTCTCGCACTGACGATATCTTTGTCTCCGAGCAGATCCTTCATCACTTTCTCGTCGGGGGCGGAGTCAAGGTTGAGGACGGTGAGGGCGGTACCCCCGGCTTGGTCGCGTCCGAGCGACATGCTCGCGATATTGACCTGATGTTTGCCGAGGAGCGTGCCGATGTGGCCGACGATGCCGGGGCGGTCTTTGTTTTCGAGGAGGAGGAGGACGCCTTCGGGTTGGGCCTCGACGTGGCGGCCATTGATGACGACCACGCGCGGCTTGTTTCCGAAGAAGGTGCCGGCGGCCACAGCACGGTTGCTGCCATCCTCGGCCGTGACTTCGATCAGATCGCTGAATTCAGCGCTGTCGCTGACGCGCGACTCGACAACTTGCAGGCCGAGGTTCTGCGCCAAGCCGGGGGCATTGATTTCATTGACCTCGTCGCCGCTGATGTTGGTGAGGAAGCCTTTGAGGACCGAGCGGGTAATCGGGGTTGTGTCGAGGTCGCGGGCTTTGCCGCTGTAGACAATACGCAGGGTGCCGCAGCGCTTCGGGGCGATCTGCGCAACAAAGCGTCCGAGTTTTTCGCCGAGTCGGAGGTAGGGTCCAAGCACGGCGAGTGTTTTGGCGTCGACGCTCGGGGCATTGACCGCGTTGTTGATCGTTCCGTCGAGGAGAGCGGCGCGGATGGCGTGCGCTATTTCGATGCCGACGCTTTCCTGGGCTTCGGCGGTGGAGGCCCCGAGGTGAGGGGTGAAGACGATGTTGGGCGCGTTGCGCAGCGGGTTGGCGGCGTCGGGAGGTTCTTGTTCGAAGACGTCGATGGCCGCGCCGGCGACTTGGCCCGAAGCGAGTGCGTCGGCCAAGGCCTGCTCGTCGATCAGTCCGCCGCGCGCGCAGTTGACGATGCGGGCGCCTTTTTTGAGGAGGGCGAGCCGCTTGGCGTCGAGCATGTGGCGGGTTTCGTCGGTCAGCGGCATGTGCATGGTGACGAAATCGGTCTGCGGGAGGGCGTCCTCGAGGTTTTCCACCAACTCGACTTGCAGCGTGTTAGCTCGCGCCGCGGAGAGGTAGGGGTCATAAGCGAGCACGCGCATACCGAAGGCAAGGGCGCGTTTGGCCACCTCGGCGCCGATGCGACCCATACCGAGGATGGCCAGTGTTTTGCCGTTGAGCTCAACGCCTTGGAAACTTTTACGGTCCCACTTGCCCGCCTTCACGCTGGCATCGGCCTGCGGAATCTTACGGGCCACGGAGACGAGAAGAGAAAAAGCGTGTTCCGCGGTGGAAACGGTGTTTCCGCCCGGCGTGTTCATCACGACAATGCCGCGTTGCGTGGCGGCGTCGACGTCGACATTGTCCACCCCGACCCCGGCCCGACCGATGGCTTTGAGGTTTTTGGCCGCCGCAATGACATCAGCACCGACCTTGGTCTGGCTGCGGACGACGAGGGCGGAGAATTGCGGGATAATTTTGAGTAGTTCCTCGTGCGGCAGGCCGGGTGAAAACGTGACATCAAGGAGGCCTCCTTCCGCTAAGGCGTCGACGCCGGTTTGCGAAATGGGGTCGGAAACAAGAACTTTGGGCTTGGACATGTGGTAGGATTAAATACCGGCAGGGGGCGGAATGGTCACGCTCACAATGGCAGCGTTTCGTATTCCGAGCACAGATAAACCCGCAGGATCTCACCAGACGGGGTGGTGATCTCGGCAAGGAGCCGGTGGCTGGCGAAAGCGGCGGTGACGGCCTGGGGAAGGTTGTCGGGTGTTTGCGGCGTGATGTAGAGGGCGGAGCGCCAGAGGAAGGGATTGGTGCCGTCCTGCTCGGTGAAAGGATCTGGGGCCTCTTCCGCCGTCGGTTTCGGTGCCTCGACAAATTGGTCGTACCTCGGCCAGAGCGCAAATTGGCTGTCCGCATAGGGCGACTCGACGACATAGACGGGAGGGTGTCCGGCCGGGACAAACGAAGTGTCCGCTAAATGCAGGGCCAAGGCCGAGGCGAGCGCGGCATTGTGCGCGACCAGGAAGACGGGTGCGGACGGGTCGGTTGTTTGCGTGCCGCGCAGCGCTTCGATTTCCCGCACCACCTCGGCTATCCCGATTTGCGGAGAGCTTTGCCTCAGGGCGAGTCCCCCGGCGGTCCAGAGGGCGGCGCCGAGCAAGACAGCGACCAGCACGGGTTGCGGCACCGGCAGACGCACAACGAGGGGGATGACCAGCGCCGCGGCCACCAACCCCGCGGCCTCCGCGGGGGAACCTTGCAGGGCAAGATATGCGGCGATGAGAACGGCGAAGAGAGCGGGCACCGCGAGGAATTTTCCGAGCCGGGCATGACGTATCTCCCGCAAAGCAAACCACAGCGCCGCGGCGAGAGCCGGCAGGAGGAAAGGCGAGGAGCCCAAGACCGCTGCGGCGAGAGCTTGCGGGGCGCGGCGCAGGTCGAGCGTGGCGGCGGTTTGCCAAGTGCCGCCGATGAAGTGCACCCATCCATGCTCGGCATTCCAAGCCAGCAGCCAACCGAGCACTGCGAGAGGCAGAACGGCGGCAAGCCAGAAGCCGGGTTCGAGAAACTGGGGGCGCCAGCGATGCGAGGCGAGCATGACCACGACCAAGGCCGGCAGAAAGAACCACGCGAGGTAGTCGAAGAGAAGTCCACTTGCCGCGCAGGCTCCTGCGCCCAGCCACCAACGGACGGAGGAGGTGTCCAAGGCCCGCCAAGCGCAGGCGGCAAAACCGAGCGCGAACAGCGTGAGGGGCATCGCGCAGGTCGGTTGCAATGCGGCGGCATTGAAAGCCGGCAAGAGATTGAGGAGAACAGCGGCGACCGCTGCGGCGGGGCGTCCCGCCAACGGAGCGACCAGAAGATAAAGGACCAGCGTGGCCAGCGCGCCGAAGACCGGCCAAAGTAGGGCCGCACCCAAGGCAGTTGCCCCGGCCCAGTCGGTGCCGAGAGCGACGCATATGGCTGTGGCGCCCGGCCCATCGAAATAAGCGACGGAAGGGGTGTGACCGCACAACGCAAGATAGGCTCCGGATGGGGCGAGTTCTTGCGGTGCCAGCCAAATCCAGCGCAGCAAAGTGAGCAAAGCCAGCGCGAAGAAAAGCAAACCACGGGTTTTCATACGGGAGCGATGAGTCGTGGGTGGCGGGCCGCCAGCGTCGGAACCAAACGCGGGGCCAGGGTGCGCCAAAGCCAGCTGTAAACGGCAAGAAGGAGCAAGGTAACGACGACCGATCCGGGGGCGCTCAGCAAAATGTCGGATGGCCAGTGTGATCCGGTGGCCACCCGCGAGAGAGCGACAAGGGTGGCCGGAATGAAGAAGAGTGCGCCGCGCCAGCGATAAAAGACAGTCAGCACCGTGGCGAAGCAAAACATGTTCGAGGTGTGTCCCGAGGGCAGGGACTTGCCCAGGGCGGGCGCCTCGGCGGGGTTCCCTGCGCGGATGACGGGCGGCCGGATTGCCGCCAGCCAGCGTGGTGTGGTTTCCTCCAGTTTGACCACGCGCGCCTCGGACAACACGTGATAGGGGCGTTGTTTCGAGATGGTTTTTTTCAGGGGATTGATGATGCCGCCCTCCATGATTCCGATGGAAAGAAGCAGGCAGGCAAGCATGGCGCGCCCCCGGAAGCCACCGCGCCACGCGATGAGCAGTCCACCGGCAATGAGCAACGGCAGCCAAAAGTGCAAACTGGAGAGGACGGCCCAAAGGGTATCCACCCACGGGCGCCCGCGGTCTGCGTTGAGCAGAAGAAACAGTTGTTGGTCGAGACTGGGAGCCATGTGTGTTAGTGTCCGCCGGAGAATCCGATGAAACAAGACAGGAAGAGTTTAGAACGAAGAGCGGGCCCTTCGGCTTGTAGAGCCTACGGGACGCAGAGGAGCGGGGATTGGGCAGCCGTTTTGGTCGCGGTGGCTTTTTTGCTCTTGGCGCCTTGCCGCAGTGCGGTCGCGGCGGAGCTTGATCCGCAGGATTTGCTCAAGGTCGCGCGCCTGGCCTCCACGCAACAGGAAGCCGCGGTAAGCGGACGACTGCGCCATGGTGCGGATGCCACGCCCTTCACCCTGACGGTCGACTTCGGCCGGATGCGTTTCGCGTTCGAGAATCCGTCCCGCGTCTATGAAGTGCGGCTCGATGAAGAATCCTCCGGCGTTTTCGATGCCAAAGGCCGACCCTTGCAACGCGGCATGCGCGAGCCGGTGGCAGAGGGCACCCGTATCACGATCGAGGACCTTTCGCTCGGCTTCCTCTACTGGCCTGATGCACGCCTACTCGGCAAGGAAACGGTTCGAACGCGGCCTGCTTGGAAGATCGAACTCCGTCCGGGCAAACGCGGATCGGAATTCGCCATCGTCCGCGTCTGGCTCGATGAAGCGAGCGGTGCCCTGCTGCGTATCGAAGGCTTTGACTGGCAGGGGCACCTGTCGCGCCGCTTCGAAGTCGTCTCCGGGCAGCGCATCGATGGTCGGTGGATGCTCAAACAGATGCGCATCGAGAGTTTTGCGCCTGACAACGCCTTGCGTCCGCTCCAGCGTTCCTACCTCGAGATCCTCGGAAAAGTGGGTGCGTGATTCTCGGAAACGGGTAGTGCAACAATCTGTCTGTAAAAGTGGTTCTGCCTGACTGACGCACTCCGGGTGTTCCGGAGGCGCAGCGAAGCGGAGCCGTAGGAACACCCGGAGTGCGTCTTGGCCTTTTTTTTCGGGGC
>Ga0247842_10001052_pt1 | contig 49742 bp, 66 predicted proteins | sample LaCruzMarch2015__3_FD_192411 | JGI IMG/M metagenome (GOLD analysis project Ga0247842, IMG submission 192411) | Freshwater microbial communities from meromictic Lake La Cruz, Castile-La Mancha, Spain - LaCruzMarch2015_19m | ecosystem: Environmental > Aquatic > Freshwater > Lake | place: Spain... | reverse complement strand
TTGATTTGTGGCACGCATCATAATACCATACTTATGCTGGAACATGAAATAATTGCAATTGAAATAGTTAGCTTTTAAGAATTCAAACTGACTCCACAAGTCAAATGGACTCTTTGTAGCTGGTGTTCCTGTAAGTATACAACCACATCCATATTTGTTAAGTCTATGGATACACACTGAACGCTTTGCTGTTGGGGTCTTTATTCGTGTCGATTCATCTGCAATACGAAACACTTTGTTACGTTTCACATATGTACCAATGAATGGTAATACAGTCGTACTTTGAAATGCCTCTACATTAACAGCTAACACTTTCAATTTGTCCATCTTTGCTGACAAAAAGTATTCAAAGCGACTTAGATAAATCTTTTGTTTCAGCTTGCCCCCTCTGTAAATATGGTCAACATGCTCTACCGCACAGTGTATAGGGAACTGCTCCAGTATCCACTGGCTATGCACATTATTTGGTGCAATAATAAGTACAGCATCAATCTCACCTTTAAGGTATTTCCATGACGCAATGTCTATAGCAATCTTTGTCTTGCCTGTGCCCATTTCTGCAAACAGATAAAAGAAACTCCTGTCCTTAAACATGTCGAATGCTTCTAATTGATGCTTGTACGGTTCAGTCTTCATCACCTGTTTGTACTGTTCGGGAATCTCCATACGCAATCTCCTTGTGGTCTTTACATGCTTTACAATTGTGGTCACATTTTACAAATGTATCTAAGCCACAATACACTGTGCACCGTGCAAAACTCATACGCCCTTGTGGTGTCTCTATCATCTTGTAGACTCTGGATTTATCCCTGCCTTGTACAGTGATAGGAAACTCCCATAATTCATCAACAGGAATAAATGGCTTATTGTTGTTTGTAGTTCTCACAACCTTCAATTTTCTGAATCTATTCCCATGCATAAGCCATGATGTGACTGTTGACCTACTACGCATTACTGTAAATGCATAATCATCAATCGTTAAACACTTCACACCATCTACTATATAAATCTTATTGTCTAGTATACTCACAGTAACCTCACTTTTAATGGTATGCTAGAGTATAGCATATTATACAGTATTTGTCAATACATTTATTCCTATATTTGTCTGTCTCAATTATGGTCATGTGTATCGTTCGATTTTGTATATGTGCTACTTGGTTTCTTTGGATTCAGTGTTTCCGTAGTTATCATATCCATAAATACAGCCCATATGAGTATGAACAATATAAATGGGAGACACAATATAACTAGCATAATTTGCCATGGCCAACTTAACTCGTCAAACCACTCCCAATCAGATTTTGACATGTGCGTACCTCTTTTTGAAATCCTCTGGACACACAACAGCATACTTCCATGAAGCTCCACGTCCATCAATAAATGGTAACAGCGCTTTGTTATCTACATGATCAAGTACAGATGCATTTTGTATAGACCTATTACGTACTTTACTATAGATGTGATTTCTATACAAACCAAACCAGCAGAGTTGTCCAACATGTGTAGCACCCTGTTCTGCTGTTACCAATATACTATTCATAAAACTATTAACTGTATCTTCATAGTCACAAGGTCTATCAAAAGTATATCCACTTCGTGACGCTTTTCCTGTGCTGTATAGATTCGCTACCGTAACTGGATGTAGCTTACAGTACTCTGCTGTTTCTTCAAAACCCATTAGTGTAGCCACATACTCACCATTCTTACTCACCACTATTGGCTTCTTTGGCATCATATCCTACGCTCCTTTGAGTACAATGTTTCATAGCAATCTGTTATACAACAGTATAATGCATCATGCATATCCAAATATACACCCCCACATGTAGGACACACATATCCAACTCCGCTGTCATTAAAATGAGCTGTATTTTCTATGTACAGCTCCTTTTCCTCTTCTGTCATGAAGTGTATGTCAAGTGGCATGTCTTGTGGCTCAATAATTGGATTATGGGATGTCAGACAGTTAAATGCATCATTAATTCCCATGTGTATCTCCTGTAACTGGTATTACTAAATCATCAAACACATCCAAGCATCTCCCTGTCCGGTCATTCTTTACAATGACACATGAAGGTAGATAGCCTACACCTACTACCATCCATGTGTCCTCTTGATTTGCAATAGTCACTTTTGTTCCTTCTGGTATGTTCATTTATGCAATACCTTTCTATGTACTATCTGTTTATTTGACATTCTGCACATATTATCCCAAAACTCTGTCTTCTTTGCCGCTTCGTGGATGTTCATAATTCGCTCCTTATCAGTTCCACCAGTTCCTTGAACTCTTTCGGGTGTGCCACCGGTGACATCATTACCGCCGAGTTGCATTTGAGGCTACAGACACAACGGAGGTTCAGCGGATGGTGCAAGACAGCTTTCCCGTACGTGCGGAGGTTGCTTTTGGTTTGCGGAATCACGTGTGCAAGCTGGCATGTGGCAGGGCTTATTTCTCTACCGCACACCTCGCACCGATACCCACGGCTGTTGAGCATGGATATTTTTTGCTCATACATGGCGATTGATTCTCGGAGGGTCATACTTCCACCCCGCATTTGTGGCCGTCCCAATATCCGCTGATCAAGTTTTTCGGTTTTGATTTCGCTCTAACATTTGCATATTCTGCCCAAAACGATATTTTGATTCTTATGCCTGCGAAAATCCCATAGCCATCGCCAGCCTTGATGTCCTCGCCAGCCTCGATGCCCTCGCCAGCCTCGATGAACCCGCCAGCCTTGATGAACCCGCCAGCCTCGATGAACCCGCCAGCCTTGATGTCCCTGCCAGCCTCGATGAACTCGCCAGCCTTGATGAACCCGCCAGCCTTGATGAACTCGCCAGCCTTGATGTCCCTGCCAGCCTCGATGAACCAGCCAGCCTCGATGCCACAGCCAGCCTCGATGAACTCGCCAGCCTTGATGCACCCGCCAGCCTTGATGAACCCGCCAGCCTTGATGTCCCTGCCAGCAATCAAATTCCGCAATCTAGCCTCAAACTTAAACTCAATACTCCCGGCAAACACGATATCACGTTTATCGTCAGATATCTCTTCTTCATAAAATCGCATGTCCTCGGTATTTCCAACCTTTAACAGCAACCACATAGCCCAATCTATGTGTCCTTCAGCGCAACAACGGTTCAAGACCTCCTGATACTCGCCACCTTTTGGATATGCTTCCCCAAACGCGGCCAGTCCAGATTTGCAAGCACCCAAGCCTTCCAAGTATGCCATTGTGATTTTAAACGTTCCTTTCATCTTCCCCTCCTTGGGAATACCCCTCCGAAGAGGGGCGGTACACTCATATTATTTCTCACCTTGTGCTACAAGTTCTTCAACTTGTTCTGCTGTAGCTTTCACTGGTTCCAGTTTCTTCACCATTTCAAGACGCTGTGCTTCTGCTTGTGCATCACGTGCCATGGCCACCAGTTCATCATACTTAGCTTCATTAAATGTGTGGTCAGCATTTATTACACCATACTCCATGGCCTTCTCACGCCCTAGTCTGCTTATAACACGTTCTGCTTTCCAGCGACTTTTACGCAGTTTCATTATCTGTTCGGGTGTCTTATTTTTCCGTTCAGCTTTTGTGAGACTGAACTTTCCCCATGGACACACAACATACTCCACATGATTTGCAATAACTCTATCCTGTTTCATAAGGGCACGTGCATTATATGCACGTACCTTTTCATCAAGTTCTTTTCGGTTCATTTATATACTCCTTTCAGCAAGACATGTCTTTTATAGCTCTTGCAATGGATACATTGTTTTTCCAGTATACTTCATACAAGCGCACATCTTCACTCATAACTACAATACCAACAATCTTTGCATACTTAATACATGCATCCGCATATACTTCCAGTGTTTTTTCCTGCTTTGTAAGGCTCTCATAGCCTATGACAATATCTGCACACTCTTTGTCAATCCGCTGTTCTTTCATCCTGTCACATTCATCAATAAGTCTTTTAAGTGTAATCTGATAATTCTCCACAGCTTTTCTTAGCTGTGGATCGGCACACACAGAAGTTGAATTTACAATATTAGATAACAAATTCTGTCTTTCCACCAAGTCAGCTTTGTCATGCTCTGATGTTACACGCAGTTCAGTATTAACAAATAGTTTGAGCACTGCATTGTAGTCTTTAGACATCTTGTTGTGGTCATACACTGCCGTGGTACATGTGGTATTCATACACCGTAACAAATCGTTATCATTTTTTAGTACATCACGTTCATTCTGTGCTTCATGCAGTGCATTTTGCAATGTATTACACTGCTGTGTGCGTACCTGCAAATCATTCTCTGTATCTTGTCTAGTTGCTTCATAGTTTCTCCAATCCAGCCACAGAATCTTTTTGTACTTTCCATGTGGTTCTTCAAACATCACAATTGTACCCTGCTTCATAGTATTCTCCTTTTTGGTGTCTGAGTAATTTCTAATTCCATCATTCATAGTTTTAAATGCTTTTATGCAATCTGCGACAGCATTTGTAGTAGCTAATGTAGCACCACATGCTCTTTGTAGTTCTTCCTGTTTCTGCATCCATTTCTTGTACAACTTTGCCTGTAGTAACTTTGGATATTCTTCATATATCTGCATCCTTACTTTGTACTCTCCAAGGATATAACTAGATGTGTACCAATCTGCATGTCTCACAGCATCTTTACATTTTAGATAATATGCCATATCGAGGATTTGCGCATATCCTGTCACCACATCAGGCAGTGTAATAGGTTCAGATGCACCTGCAAGAAGATACCTAAGGTGTGCCACATGCACCGCAAAGCTATTCTTGTACAATACGGCTGTTTTAAACCACTCCTGCATCCAATCATCAATAATCTTTGTTTTTGTGTCTGGCTTGATATTCCAACTTTTTGACTCTTGCATCAATTCATCAAAGCATGCCACGTTGTGTGCTTCACGTCCAAGAAAATATGACTTTCCGTCTAGCTGTACATTATGCAAAGTGTCATTCATTTCAAGCCCACTATCTGTCCATACTAATTTTGGCCACGTTCTTATCTGTTGCATACACTATACCTCCCTATTACATTTAGTATATCAATATATACTTTACATCATAGTCCATTAATCTTATGCACTCAGCTCCCAGTTGTTCTTGTGCACGCTGTACTGAATCATCAAGCATAGCTGACACTATGTGTGCAAAAACTATACCAGCTTTCATGCTCTGTACCATAAAATTATAACTATCACTAGTCATTCACACTACCTCCCTGTTGCATGGTGTTTCATCATCAAACAGCCAATTCTGCTCAAGTGCTCCATATGTAAGGAACTCTATCTCCCTATGTACATAAGCTATATACACACCAGTATCACTAAATGTTTCAATTCTGCACAAAATAGACATGCCCTTTTCATGCACCCATTTTCCACGGTATGGTTGAAAACTCTCAAAGTCAAACGGTATTCGTTTCTTGGGCGCTGGTGCAAGATTTGTACCATTTATCTTTTCCATAGTAACATCTGCATACTCAACAATATCAAATACCAAACCACCCATGAATCTATGCATATCCTTTGGTGCAACAACCTGTACAGTATTACCATTGTTAGCAACAAATATGCGTATAAATGGCTTGCTACTAGACACATAGCTTGTAATCACAACAAGCTCGCCGTATTGTGGTTTCCATACACCTATCGTATCAGGTTCTTGTTTAACTGGTGTACAAGATGCTTGTTTTGTAACGTCAACCAATTCCAACTGTGATTCATCAGGGATGATGAAACGGAACTTGGTTGTACACCCGTCACTACTTCTTACTTGGAAATGATACAGCAGTGTGTTGCCTTTTGTTGGCTCTATGCGTGTAAGTACACCGTATACAGCATCACACCCATCATACTTTGTGAATCCAATTACATGCTTATCACGCAATGCTTCTGCTTGCGCTGATGTTGCATCCCATATCACCTTGCTCTTGTCAATCTTCATACTCTTTCTCTCCTTGTCAACATACTGTTTATGGTCTAAAGCACGTTGTACATTGCTTACATACTTTTGTTTCATGGCACTCTCCTTTACTCTAGTACATTACAGGGGGAGGTAGGCGTTGAACCTACATCTCTGTTGCGTCCGGTTGTGATATCAACCTCTGCTGGCCAGCGTGGTTGCCCTTACCACCACTCCCCAAAATAATCAACAATGTTGTCCCAATACATCGTTCAGCACAGCTCCAGAAAGCTCAATCAACTGTGGCTCCTGAATTTGAGTTTCATCGACAATCGCAAGCACAATCTTAATCAGACTTATCATGATTGCCTCATTCCTCTTGTATGGCCCACTGAAACAAGAATCAACTTCAAGACGTTTAACAGTCTCCTTTAACTCGTCAATGTCGTGACGTACACTAAAATATCTGTCACACATACTCAGTCTCCTTTACTAAATGACAGTGTGTTATCAGTATCATCCTCAATATCTTGTGCATCGTCTGGGTCTACCAATACATCTAGCAGTGTACAGTTCATTCCGATTGGTATGTTTGTTTGAACAGTTACAGGAATCTTTCCACCATTATGCTCCATAAGACGTGCTACATACACTGTTACCTGTACATATACCAGCCCATTCTCACATATAAGGTGTGCTTCACAATTATCTGTCGCATATGTTGAAACAGGTTTTACTTTAATCGTTTCCATTTGTTGTACCAACAATCTGTGCAAAGGACTTACTGAACTCTTTGATGAAGTACTCTTTCTGAATATCAAGTTCCTCAAGTTCCATTTCCTTCTGTGCAATCTTACGATTGAGTTTAGTAACAACACTTGTTTTTGATATCAGCCCCTCATACCTACTGTATGGTGCAATAGAAATACCACCATCCTTTTTGGTTGTCTCACCACTCACAATGGACACAATCTTAAATCCAACATCATCACTATAGTTGTTCATCGTAAGTTCCATAATCTGAATAGCGGGTGTTCCATTGAACTCATTGAAGCTGACAATCACACCAGCATTGATAACAGCCTCTTTATACTGTTCGGCTTTGTGCAGTACCATTACCGGGTCGCCCACATGGTATGTTTCCACAACCTTTGCATTACGCAAATCCACCTCAATCTTGATTCCATCAATTTCTACAATTCTTTTGTTCTCGTCCATCCTTTGTCTCCTTTGTGTAAAGCACTAATCTACATGTGTTTTAGATATTCTCAAAAAATCTAGCAACTTCAAAAGTCACTTCACATAAAATAGGACTTGCTACTGTTGGTGCATGTACATTCTGTATAGTACCAATTTTTGCAATATCATATGATGATACAATTACTGCATTCTCCAATGATTCAGGCCCGAACTCAAGTGCAACTGCATTTAATTTCCGTATTACATCGGGTACACCATCCAACCATGCCTGTGCACGTTGCACTGCAAACTGTGGGGAACACCATGAGGACATTAACGGACAATCATTAACTTGATGTGATGCACTGTTTATTGCACAACAGTGTATACCAAAACATGAACCGTGCTCTACTATAAACTTACATATTTCTTCTTTTGTCATAGTGTACTCTCCACACATTTTTTCAATTGTTTCAGATTTATACCGAATGCTCCATATGCTATCCAATAATCAACTGCATTTCCACATCCCTTATGTGCCACAGTCCATTCACAAATTTCTTTAGCGTTCATTAGCAGTCTCCTTTATAATGCATAATGCATCGATGATATCTTCTGTAAAATCCGCAGCCTTTATAGTTTCGTTTACCGCGTGTACATAACAAAGTGTGCCTAACTTGAGTTTGGTATACAAATCTGGATACAGTGCATGGAACACTTGAACTGCATTACGTTTGTCAAAGCCTATGACACATGGCACTGAATATGTTTTGTCTTTGTATGCTGGCTCTATACAATATTTGTGCAGATATTTTGCAATCTCACTCAGTTCCACATTATGCAGAAACAGTTCATCAGTCTCAATACTGTACTTTTTAGTTTTCATAACTCTTCCTCTAATGGCAAAGTTGTCCATGCGCTCGGTGTATCTGTAACTATCATAACAGTTCCATGGTAATAGTCATTGCTGAATCTTTCCCAGTGATTGTTTTCTGGGTAATATGCATCAAGTGAATAGAAACCACCCTCACTTGCAAATCTACACCAGTAGCTATCACGTTTCTCCGGCACTTCAGGTAACTGATGCCAAACTAGTATTTAAGTGCGAAGGGTGATATTCTCTGCTTTCAGTACTCCATTTTCTCTTTTCAAAAAATCTATGTAAGCCAAGTCACTCTTTTTAGCTCTCGCTTTCAGCCATTCCGATTCAGACATTGTGTGTCTCCTTTAAAGGGTTGTGTAGTGTATCTGCTAACACACCCCATGACATACCAACAGGTATTGTTTTAAAACCACAGTTACTTAATTTTGTACGAATCCAGTCAGCAACCTCTTCTGTTGTCTTACCCCTGAACCATTCATGTGTTGCAGTCATAATGCCAATCTCGAAACAAATATCAATCAACAGCTGTCTATCGCTTGTCTCCATACTCGTGGCTCCTTTTAGTGTATATCTCCCTAAATATAAGGCAGTCTACATGTTGAGTGTAGTTACTGTTCCCCAACTACTTTTTAAATTCAAACCTTAACGTAATTCGTGAATCGGCTGGATCCAGTATAGCACATCCCTGTACCGAGTAGCATATGACAATATCCGCATCAAAGAATCTTTCCCCAAGTGCACCCTGACAAGCGATGCTATTGTGTCCACCTTCTGTAAGATAACGTAAAAATACTGTAGCATCACCCTCATTTGTTGTTGCGAATGTGCCATTACAGTCCAGCAACTGACGAATCAAATCGCCAGCTATAAGACCCACTAGTTTTGGTCATGCAATGTGCTTACAAATCTCTTCAATGTCCGTAATATAACATCCGATAGATGCCCCGCCACCATTCTCCCTGATTTTACGTAATGCTTCACTAAAGTCTCTGCCACCCATACCAATCTCCTTGTTCATACACATTAAACTCTCTAGGAGAGTCATAAAGTGTGGCTCGGAATTGAACCAAGCCCTTTGTACTATTGTACAATGTGCTACCGCTGCACTACCACACTCAAACCAAGTATATCGCTACATGATACTTCTCAATAGTGAACATCATCTTTGTTTTCTTCAATTCCTTTGATCACCATCCTTCTATTACTATATGTGTATTCACAAAAAAAATATGTCAACGCCAGCTTCTGATAATCCTCCCATGCTGGTTCTGGAATATACACACGCTCTACACTGGATACTATCTGCCATGCACACATGTAATCATTATGTGATGAAGTCCACTGTACAAGTTCCTCTAGTTCTAGTGTGTACATGTTGGGTTCATCTGAATCACGTAATACACGCAATCTCATTTCAGTAGTGAGAGGTACTACACATAATACATAACCTGTGCCAATTGCTATTGGTTCACGTAATAGGATACCTGTGTTCTTTTTCATATCACATCCTTGTCAACCAATAACTCTTCTGTTTTTCTTGCCTGTTTAATCAACCCATCTCTCACCTTACAGTACACAGACAACCAATAACTTTTGTGCTGTTTAGTGTGTGCCCATTCAATGGCCTGTAATATGTACCATGCCATTGCATACTTAGTAGCACCAGCTAGATACTTTCGTGGTTCGGGTGTAGCAAGTACCGTATCCAGAATATTCTGCTTTTCCTTCTGTGTAAGGAACTCCCATCCCTGCACCTTACCCAATGTCTCACGCAATGCACGCCGTGAAATAGGTTTCTGCATAGCATGTTCTGTTTTCAGCTTAGCCTGTAGTTTCTTCTCTTCTTTTGTCAACATTACTAGTGTCTCCTTTACGTGTTATTGTGTATCTTCATCATCATCGTTCCATTCATACGCTGGCAATGCTACCAGCCATTCAAGCACATCCTCCGGTACTGGTTCTTTCAACCACCCTGTACCATAGTTGTATGGGACACCATCCAGCATTACTCTGTACAGCCCAGCCTCTTTCAGTGCGTCACAGGCTGTAGCAAAATCTGGCCAATTACTGTCAGCACCATATGAATGTTGCATAAAGTGCTTATACAAGAAATCCATCTGCTCATGTGTACCTGCACGCATATAGTTCATGCGCCAACGTTTCCATATTTCAGCAAGTTTAGCACACCGGCTACTGTTCCACTCTCTACTAAAGTGTTTCACACGCTTTAGCGTATATGCCGTATTCCCTTGTATTTTTAGTGTCTATGCATACAAGTCAAGTTCACCATCCAAATAGTGTATCTGTACATAGACAGGAACCCAACGGCCACCAGATGTTTGCATTGTGCCAACTCTTACTGTGTGTTTAAAGTTTTCAACCATTCTTGCCACTCCTTATTAATCTGTCTTGCATAATACTGTATACTTTTCTTTGCATCCAAAAAGGTAAAATAAAATACACTCATGTTCATATATAAGTGTATTCTGCTCTATCTTTCTCAAAATATGTGACACCCAAAGAGTATTGTACGTTATATACAACGGGTGTCACCGGATAATGTTCATTCAACTGTCACAATATAGCACGCTATATTACATCACATACTATAATAACAATAATAGGAACCGAAGCTGTCTGTGGCAGTAGTACATATAACATACACTATTTCACATGTTTCTGCTGTTAGGCGAACGTGCTACCTGATACGTATGCCTTGTACGATGTGACACAGAACAGCCGGGGTTCAAGGACTTTGACAGGATGGGCACGGGGGTTTACTATAGTATATGCAATATGCCACGTGCCCGCCAAGCCATTCACTTTGACATGTGCCCAATATTGGCACAAGATACAGATACCACTTACTTAGAAAGCGGGTTCGTCAGCTTTCTTCACGGTCGGAACATATCCGTCCCACCCTTCGGGAGGATTCTCACCAACGGCTACCAGAGTGTACACGCCCATCCTCTGGCCTTCGGGAATGGTGAACGTAATCCACGGGCGGTTAGCAGGTTCGGATTTCTTGATCAGCTCCACAATCCTGAACTGCATCTCCGGCCGTCCAATCTGCAATTCAACAAAGATTTCCATTTCATCTTTGGTGTCACCAACATTGGTGAACAGGCCACGCACCACATCTTTGAGAGCAGGCGCCCGCCCTTTCTTGACTCTCTCTTTCTTGGAACGCTTGTTACCAATGATGTACTCAAGGTTAGCAATAACCTCGTCAGGGATTTCAGCATCAGTACATGCCTTTGCAATCTCTTCCTTGTACTCGCGTACGGAATTGCGGATTGCATCCAATGCTTCGGCCCGTTCCTGATTCTTTTTGAGCTGTGCAAGCTCTTTTTCTGTTAGCTGTTTCTCGGTATTAGATTCCATGTTAGTTCTCCTTGTGGTATGGGTTCCTTGGTAACAAAGGTCACGTGACACGTGCCATGTTTTGTTATTCCAAATAATCCATCCGGTCGTTTTCAATAATCAACTTTTCTTTATGCTTCATATTACCATGAATACTGGATAATGTCAACAAATATTTTTCACTATCTGCAATCGCTATTCTCAACGCTTGTTCAGAATATTCAAAACGGAACCGTGGCTGTACTGTAGCTGGCCTAGCCTAGCCAGTGTGTGGTATATGATGCTTTATATATGCTATGTGCCACCTTTATGGCTACCATCTTTACATGTTGTAAATGCTGTCTTATATTCACTACAAAGGGTGTCCTGAAATGCCTTACATGTAATCCTGAAATGCCTTACATGTAATCCTGAAATGCCTTACATGTAATACATGCCATGTGCCAGCTACAGCCTATAAGGCGATACTTCCTGTTGTTTCATCGACTTTCTGTTAATTCATTCTACTGCATATAGTTAACTGTATTTGCTGTTTAGTACCTCTTATTTTCACTAAAGTGGTAGGAGGGCACTTTTTTTTTGTGAACATTGTATTTTTGTATACACCGTGTCACAACTTTTGTCACACTGCTATTCCTTGTGTTATATGGATTTATTTTCTAAATGGTTACGAGTGTGACACTTGTTACACGACTTTTAAGACCTGAAATAATTAATGTGAATACGTTCACATTAACGGTTTTCCAAAAAATGACTTTTTTCATGTAGCACGTGTCACAGTAGTAATCCTTTTTATTTTATCTCCTTTGTCTATATAGACTTACACTGTTACAAATGCTGTTACAACGTGTATACACAAATACAATAGTGGCATTTCTAAAACAGCCGGTTATTACGTCAGTACACACATAGAAATTTTTTAGGAAGTTCTCAGTATACTTTTAAAATGCAACTCCTTTCTACAAATGGGTTTACCTGAAAAATCTAGGGGGGTTTTAGCAATAAATTACTTTTAAAGGTCGGTCTTTTTTACCCTATTTGACCCTTATATTGCCACACACTATGCAGTGTACCACATGTGTAACATAGCACATAACACACACACTACTTGGCACATGGCACTTGTTGTATTCTGTGTGCCACACACTACTTGGCAAATGTTACGTACTCCATGGTACTTAATACATGGTACACATTGTGTATCACACATTACTTAACACATGCTGTATGGCACATGCTATATAACACATGCTATATAACACATGCCAACTATTTCAATACCACAATAGTAGCATCCTTTGACAATCGCAAGTCAATGTCATTGCAATAGGCACCTAGGTTGTACAATGAAATAGTGACCGAGTTTGTTGTATACTTGTCTCTATAGTGCACAATTACACAACCATCATCGATAGCAAGTGTCACTTCTGGATACTCTCGGTTCACAACATCCTTGTTTGGTTGGTTCACCTGCACAATGAGGTTGGTTAGTGTAAAGGTATGCTTATTGTAGGTATACCCTTTAGCCTTTCCCTTATAGTCGGTTCCGTACCGTTTGTACACATTCTCTTTCGCGTACTTCGCATTGTGTAAGAGGGCAAATTTCTGGATAGCGTGGATAGCTTCATTTTGTGTCATTTTGTTATTCCTTTTGTAAAAATGATATTTTGGTCATTTTATCTTGTAGTGTGACTGCAACAGCATCACATGTAACTGTAAGCATGTACACTGTGTCAAGTACTAGTGTACATGATGCATGCCAGTTATACACTGTTACAATATAGTCACTTGTCAGTATTGTTATACGCTTGTATCTGTACATACTGATTCGTGCATCCATGGATGTAGGTTCACCAAAAATAGGTTTTAGCTTGTCAATAAATTCTTGTTTTGTCATGGATATCATCCTTTTTAAGAGTTTAGACTTTCGTCAAGCCAGTTTCCTATTGTTTCAGCGATGTAGTCAAGCGTAGCAGTGCTGTTTGCGACTCTGATTGGATAGGCATGTTGCCTGTAGTGTGTCCATGTAAGTGTGAAATTCTGAGGGCTACGTAATGGTACTGTCACAGTAAACGGAATGTGGTCAATGTAATATCCATTTTGGTTCAACAAATGCCAGGCATTGTTCATAATTAGATTATCATGCTTGATATCGATAGTCCAATTGTAGTCTATTCCACTACCATGCGGTACTCTATCCATATTCGATAGTAATTAGTGCAATTGGTCAATTTTTCTACTTGTTTCTACATTATTCCACATAATTTGATTTCCTTTATGGTGTTTTAGTTTTAGTGATAGTGTGGTACATAGTGATTATACCACAATTTTGATTGACTAGTCTATAGTAACGTTCTTTGTATTCATTCAACAAGTTTCTTCTCTGAGGGCACAGCATAATCACGGTATAGCACTCTCTCACTATCCAAGTCTGGATAGTTGTCTGTAGCACGCAATTTGTATAATGATACTACTGCATGACTAGCACAATCTTTTGCTAACTGTAAAATTATTAAACGTTCAATTTTAAACTGCTGTGCAGAATTTGGGAAGTCTGTTTTAAAGCAATGGCTTATGTACACTCTTGGTGTACCGCCTTTGGTACTGATTATAAATTTAAAGTCTTGCTTGTGTGCTTGTAACAAATCATATGTAACTTGTGCAATGTAAGCATACTTTTTGTGTAACAATTCTTTTGCTGTGTCTAATTGAATTGCGTTGTAATTGTGTTCCATTTTTAACATTTGTTTTGTCCTCTTTCTCTTTAACTATCTTTAGTATACTGTATAGTAGTAGTGATGTCAAGTGGTATTTCACACTTTTTTTCATTTATTTTCATTTATTTTCAGATTCGTGATACAGTAGTATTCTGACAGATAATAAAATTGTGTCAAAATTGAGCACAGAGGTGTGCACCCCTGTCATCACATGCAAATTAAATTTTATTTTTTATATTTTGGCACATACCACAGCATACATACCACAGCATACATACCACAGCATACACATCACACTCTTAACATTAATACTATATTTAACACAAATATCTATACTGCCGATGCATGTCACATCATAAAGTGCACACCTTCCACACCTTCCACACCTTCCACACAATACATCACACCGTCCTTTGTGCCATACCCCCACCAGATACCCCATTCCAGCCCTCCCTGAGACATGTAACCATTCCCTATAGCATCATTGGCGTAAGGGTACACTTTTCCAGACACATAACTATCCAACTAGTCCCCAATAGTCCAACCGTCATTGACGTAGAGCATGGTTTTCCCTGAAAACCTTGTGTGAATGACCTAAAAGTGCTTCGGTTTCCATTATTGCCATACAGGAACCGGTATTTCAGGGTGTTTCCAAGCATACTGTGGTATCCTGACACCTTTACGGAATATGCCATATTGTTGTAATAATCGCTATTTAATGCTTGACAGTTCAGTATAAAGGGTGTATTCTAACCATGAGGTAGTCTATATGAATGCACCTAAACCGGAAATGAGTACAGCAGAGAAGATGGAAGCTATTGTTTCTGCATATTCAGGGACATATGACTATGAACTATCTCTTAAAATGTACAATGTATGTGATGAAGAACGTAAGATTATGGAGGATGATAGGTTCTTTTTGCTGAGGCTGAACAAACTTGAGCAAGCATGTAAGGCCAATATAATCCAGAAACTTATCAACATAAGTGAAACAGCACGCAATGAATCCGTAAAACTTTCAGCGACTGTTGAACTCGGCAAGATACTGTACAGAGAACGCTTCGCGCCAAAAGAAAAGGATGGAAATGGGGAGACAATGGTAAAAGTCGAAGTATATATGCCAGACAATGGGAGAGACCCAAAGTAAACTAGCTTCGGTTCCTATTATTGCTACATATGTCGGAAGGAGACACCGTGATACAGACGTTGCAAGACAGACCAAAACAGGAAGTGCGTATACTTCGTCCTTACAAGGGACAGCAGGAACGGTTCTTGTCTTCATCGGCTGATATAACAATTGGCGGGGGTGCGGCAGGAGGGGGCAAGAGTCACTTGCTACTGATGAACCCATTGCGACATGTGCATCGGCGTGGATTTGAGTGTGCTACGTTCAGAAGACAGAGCACACAGATTACGGCTGGCGGTGGATTGTGGGACATGTCAGTTGATATGTACACCCCGTTCAATGCGCGGTCAAAAGAGACACCAAGACATACATGGACGTTTCCTAGTGGAGCAAAGTTAACATTTGACCATCTGCAATATGAGAAGAGCGTTAAGGCATGGGATGGATCACAGCTTGCACTGATACAGTTTGATGAATTACAGCACTTTACAGAGACACAATTCTTCTATATGCTGTCTAGAAATAGAACGACATGTGGCATACGTCCCTACATGAGTGCGTCATGTAACCCTGACCCTGATAGTTTTCTTGTTAATCTGCTTGCATATTGGATTGATGATGAAGGTTTTCCAATTGCTGAACGGTGTGGAAAACTGAGATACTTTGTAAGACGTGATGGAGAGATACTGTGGTTCAATAATCCAGAGGAAGTGAAAGAATCATACCCTGCTGATTATGAGAAAGGGATATTGCAACCGAAGAGTCTGACATTCATCAAGTTCATGCTAGATGATAATGAGGCATTACGGGATGACCCAGATTATAATGCGTCATTGGATGCTTTGTTTGATTATGAACGTAAGAGATTGAAACTTGGTAACTGGTTTGCAAGACCATCTGCTGGTGAGTTGTTCAAGACAACCTACTGGAAGATGCTGGAACAAGCACCAAAAGCCGATTATTATAAGAGATTGGTACGATATTGGGATAGGGCATCTACTATGCCGAGTGACTCAAATACCGACCCTGACTATACTGTGGGCTGTCTCGTAGGTCTTACAAAAGATGATAGAGTGGTCATACTAGATGTGCGAAGAGGCAGATATGAGCCACATGATGTTGAAGAGCTGATAAAAGCTACTGCACGCCAGGATGGGCCGGAAGTTGAATTGTGGCAGGAGCAAGACCCTGGGTCTGCTGGTAAACTTGAGAAAGAATACTACACAAAGCAACTGATGGGATATAACCTGCACTGGAATAACAAACGTAAGAGCAAGCTGACGTATTGGAGGCCTCTTGCATCACAATTGAAATCTGGCAATGTGTACCTTGTACGTGGTGCATGGAATAGGTCATTCATTGACGAACTTGGTGGATGTACAGATGGGACACAGAATGGACATGATGACCAAGCAGACGCCGCAAGTGGTGGATTTATGACATTCTTCAAACTGCTGTACAATGAAGGTACAGGAGAAGTGATGCAGAATCTGAGGTATGGTGAATGAACAAATTAAAGCATGAAGCAATCTGTAGAGCGTATGAACATGAATATGCAATACTTACAAAACGACTGGATGATACAGCCGAATATTTTGCCATGCTTTTGGATTTTGTTGCAAAGTATCCACACTATCAATTGGAGAAAGAGCACAAGCAGAACTTGTTTTTTGCTTTTACATACCTACCTTGGAGAAAGAATTTACTTGCTGTTGTGCGGCTAAAGATAAGTGCATATAGAAGTGCATTACGACTTGTAAAACAAGATGGAGTTGAAGCATGGCAACATCAGTAGGAAAGAAGACAACAAAACAAAAGATGGCAAGATTTGCTACCTCACTCATGGAACAGTTGTTCGGTGAGGAATTTGTTGTGCGTGAACGAACCACTATTGTGCATGATGGTGACAATCAGTACACTGCTGAGAACTATGCTACACCACCTATTGTAGATGCAAAACTCGTACGTAGTCTGTATCATAATACAGATAATAGATATGCACTTGCCGCACAGCTTGTAAAACCAATTATAGATGCTAATGTATCATTCATTGGTGTACCTATTGTTAGGTCTAAAGACAATGCAGTGCTGGAAGCTGTAAAGACATTTAATAATCAACTGCCATTCAATATTGTACATCGTATTGTTGAAAGGGAAGGCACAGCATATGTGTGGCCACAGATAGATTTGGATGGTACAATAAGATTTGAAGTGATACGCCCTGAAACTATAAAAACCACCTTTATTGACCCCATGACTAAGAAAATAGTGGGATACATAATCAAAGATGAATTTAGTTTCAAAGACACTGCTGACCAAGTACATAATATTACAATTGATGTAACAATTGACGAGAAACGAATAACCAAACAAGTTACATGTGATGTCGCAACTATTAATAAACCTGCTGTCACACATCGAAATGTGTTCGGTTTCCTCCCAATTGTTACATTTTTAAATGATGCAGAACCATGGGAACAGCATGGGCACAGTGAAATTGAGAATATCGAACCTCAATTGAAGTTATACCATGACATAACTGTGGAAGCCAATAGAGCACAGAAACGTGATGGACATCCAAAAATGGTTATCCATACGAATGATGTAAAAGAGTGGGTTGAAAACAACTTTGGTGCTGGATACTATGAACAGTTGAGAAAAGGGCTTGTGAAACTCACACTTGATCAACGGGATCTGTACCTTTGTAGCACTGGTGGTGGTATTGAATCTGACCGTGAGGATGTCAAGTATGCCGAATCTGGGAAAGCTACTGGTGATTATAATAGTGTGATTGAGAAAACATTCACTAATATAATTGAAGGTGGACAGACTCCTGAGATAATGATGGGCGCTAGTATGGGTGCATCCTTATCTTCTGTGAAAGAGCAAAGACCTGCATACATTAAGAAGATTGCCAAGAAACAACAGCAGTATGCGACAAGCTGGCGTAAGTTGATTGTCATGGCACTTATGATAAAAGGGTTTGTTGAATTCAAAGAATACAACACGGATGATTTTACCCTTACATGGCCAACACCTGACTTTGCAACAGAAAAAGAGAAAGCTGATACTTTAAATACGCTGTCAACATCACTTATCAAAATGCGTCAAGCAAACATTATTGGGGACAAAGAAATATATGCCACAATAAAGAAGTTTGACATCCTTGAAGTTGAACAGGATGATACAAAGCATAAGAAAGATATTGATGATACAGCTAAGTTTATTATTGAGCACGAAAAAGACAAGCAAGCGGCACAAGATAATACAATGAATCAGCGTGTTGCTGATGGTGATTACGACAATAAAAAAGATGGAGATACCCCACAGGAGGGAACAAATGCCGAAGAAGAGCAACTTTGAACTTCATCAATCACTATTTTCAAGTAAGGCATTGAGTCCTTCTGTATTTGCTGTAGATACTGTTCCCGTAGGCAATACACAAAAAGTGAAGACTTTGTTTGGTGACATGGAAGCCATTGAATTTGTGAATGAGGTTCTGCTTGGTGAAGAACATCCTACTGACCAGTGGTCAGGGAGTATAGTACTTACAAAAGAATGGGCAGAATCATTTGCACAAGCTGTGAATACAATTCCAGGCTTTTTGTATGCACGTGGCCATGAAGATACAGAAATGTACAAAAGAGCTATTGCAAGTGGCTATATCGTTGGTGCTAAAGTTGATGGAGAACGGTTGTTACTAAGAAACCGTTTGCTTGTAAAAACAAGTCCTGATGGTAAAGAATTTGTTGAACAGACAATGCGTGAAGTTAATGCTGGTGTGCTTGCAACATCTACAGGCGACATGCAGAAACGTAGAATAGAGATTGATGATAACGGCAACTTTAAGCAGTATGCAATTGAATCAGTGAAGAATCAGACAAATGCACTTGTCGAACATGATATGCACGCATCTGATGCACACATAGTTTCATCCAATTTTCGAGTTGCGTATTATGATGAAACAGGAAAATTGATACAAGACACCACGGACGGTGGTGATAAGAAAGGAGAAGGAACAATGACTATTGAACAGCACATTGCTGAAATCCAGACTTCTTTGAAGACGGGCGAATCAAAAACTGATTTAGCTACCGTCCTTAAAGGTGTTGGTATCGAAGTATTGACTGACGAGCACAAAACTCAGATGTTGAAACTTAAAACAGCCGAAGAGAAAGCTGGTGGGGACATTGTAAAGTTTGTTGAAGATACACTGAGTGCACGTAGTGCCGTATTTACACAGACTTGTGAAATGAAATTGGCTACAGCTTTTAAGGATGCTGATGTTCTTGAACTTGCCAAGAGTTTGTTTGCGCTCAAGACTGGTGACAGTGTGGCAATTGATGCGGAAATCACGAGACTCAGTTCGCTGAAGTCTATTCAGAAGATGCAGACTCTTCTGGCGACACAGGTTGGGTACGTCCCCAGCGATGTGGTTCTGGTGACTCCTTCGACGAATAACAAAACCGGCTCGGTGGAGGCGTAAACATGGCTATGACTTCGTATGACAAGAATTATGACTTTCATGAAGAAACCCTGTCTGATGTGTTGCAGTTGGTAACAAACAATACCACACGGACTCTGGTGCACAATGAACTTGTGTATCTTGGTGGTTTCTTTGGTGAAGTTTGTGAGATTGACGGTATCCTCGCAGGTGAAACTGGGTATATCAATATTACCGCTGAACGCACTGTGCGTTGCTCACAAGTTGCTGATGTTGCCCTTATGGCTGGGCATTTCACCATTGGTAACACTCTGTTCTTCATTCCGCAGGTCAATGCAAATGAAGGTTATCTTGTTGACCAGAATGCTGTAGGTGCGCCTGCAATTGCTATTGGTATTGTTACAAGTGCGGCGGCTGATGATTCTTGGGTTGCCTTCCGCCCCTTTGTGCAAAGTACTGACCTTGCACTTGTACGTGATGCAAATGGTGCACTTACCGGTGCTACCACTGCAATTGCTACGCTCAATGCGGCTGTCGGTGTTTCTGGCTCTGTTCTTAAAATGATTAAGGACAATGGTCAGACTGCTACATTCACTCCGACTGGTGATATTGCTTCTACTACTGTTGGTGGAGCTATTGGTGAAGTTGGATTGGATGTTGCTACACTGAAAGCACACACGCCTAATGTGGTTGAACTTGTTGTTGGTGCTGATGCTACTGGGCTTGGTTTGACATTTGCAAATGCTACAACTGGTCTTGCAGTTGGTGATAGAATTATTGACCTGTGGCTGGTGTGCTCTGCATCTAATGGTGCTGGAACTTTGAAACTGTCTCACGGTGCGGCTGGTGCAGATATCTCAGCGGCTCTTGTGTGTGCTACTATCAATGTACTTACTCGTGGTGCTCTTATTGTTGGTGGTGTTATTACTGCTGATGGTTTGACTATTATTGCGAATGGTGCGGCTGACCGTGGCAAAATGTACCTTACTTATATTAAGGCTTAATCAGGAGGAAATAGATGAAGCTGATTACTAGAGAATCGTTGAAATCTGACATGGAGGCTAATTTCCAGTCAGGAAAGAAGGTTTTTGTAGCTCCTGATGAAACTGCACGTGTTGTACCAGTTATATTTGGGAGTGGGCGTAATCTGAAAGACATGGGTCAGGGGGAAGCATTCAGACTTATGAACAGTACACATCCTTTGTCTATGCAGGGCGATATTACCGTGACGGGTAACTATCGTTCTGGCTTCGATGTGCCTATGAACGGCAAAGGGTCTGTCCGTGAAATGGTCACTGCTGGTAAATTTGTTGGGAATACTCTCAATGAAAACTGGCAACAGTTCATTGATGCACTGAGGATTGACCTTACTATCCGTAAGGTTGTGAATCAAACCATCAGGCAGAACATCTACAAAGTTGTTTCACTTCCAAATGCGGATAGAATCATCACTTTGCAGGAAATGTTCCCGTACGCCTTTGAGTTCCTTGAGAACAATGGTGAAGGTCAGTCTGTACCGATGGGCGAAACCATGTCTGGACAGAAGGATTACACCACATTCTTCATCAAGGCTACTGGATTTGTGTACACACTGTTAGCTTCCATGTTTGATAAGACTCTGGATTTCACCAAAGTAACTGATGGTGTGGCTGATGCGTATGCTCTACAGAGAGACGAAGATGCAATTAAGCCGATTCTCGATTATGCCTACGGTGCGGCTGAAACTACCAAGCATACTGGTGCTGACGCTACGGGTGCTAATCCGCAGGAAAAACTGTACATTACTATGCTGACTGCAATAGCTGACCTCGGACTTCGTCCTGACCCGATGTTTGCTGACTTAAAAATTGTACCCGATGGTCTTGTGCTATTGTGTTCCAGTCAGGATGCATACAACATCCAGAGTGTTATTGCTGGACTGCCCAGTGGTAATGCGTCTCGTGTGTATCGTGCTATTACGCAGATTGACAAGATTGTCACATATGACTCGTCTTACACACTGTTCTCTAATCGCACGAAGACTTACACTGGTGTCACTCCTGGGATTGCGTACCTTATCAAACCGAATAGGTATATGATGATTGGTGTGAAACGTGATTTGACGATGGAAATGGATGCCACTCCAAATGTGCTTACGCTTGCACGTACTGAAAAGGCTTGGTACTACAGTGAAACCATCTACAATGCTGGTATTTCCTCTTTTATTCAGAAAATTACACTCCCTGCTTGGTATTAATCTCCTTGTGTTCAATGTCTCCGCTGAGGGAGAGCTTGGTTGGGTTCTCTCTCAGCACCCTTAAAAGGATGGTGTATGACTACTCTTGATAAACTTAAACGATATGTGTATCCTTATTATCAAACAGTAGGTGATGAAGCTACACTGGAAGCATATATTGTTGATTACACAACAGCTGAGTCAGCCGCCTCTGAACTTTGGGGAGAAATGGCACAGTACATACTTATCGGCAATATAAAGAAATTAGATACAGGTGCTGAGGCAACTGAGTTTAACACACCAAAAGAAATTGAAGACTACTGTAAATCACGTTCTGCATATTACTATAACAAGAACAAAAAAATAAATCATGAAGGGTCTTTAATAGCTCTTGTTGAGCATGAAGAAATTGCTGGTGGTGCATTGTGACAGATGATGTAATACTCAAAATGGTGTATCAACTTCGTGTTGTTACATTAGAAAGAATAATGCAAAATCCTCTTTATGTATCAACAACAGCATATCCATTAAAGGATAATGGATTTGGCATACAAGTACCTGACATAACAAAGGCTCCTGTTGTTGCTATGTTTGGCCCTGTGCGTGTCGTTTCTTGCACAACTCCTGTACGAAAACCTGATGGTGACATAAATGGAGTTGGTATACAGAATGAGTTTATAGTATTTGGTACATATAATGATACATGGATAAAAAAGAATCTTATCATTCAATTTAGTGGCAGACGTTATTTAATATTTGAAGCAACACCTACACTAAAGTACGGGTATGCTATAGGAATTGTTGCAAAGGTAACTGATGTTACAACAAGTGTTGAATCAGTTGATGATTGGGCAACACCACACACAGTTATTGGTGGAACTGACTATGCTGTTGGTTTTGAACCAGATGTGTTAGGAGAATAATATGACAGTACATGTTTCAATTGATGGTGCTGTTCTTGATGCAACACAAAAGTATATTGAAATGGATAGACTTACAGCATATCGCATAATGCTACAGATTGGTATGGTGCTGTCTATTACGGATGGACACATAAGTGATGCACCTTTAGCACCACAGGATGATGATTTGTTACCACCACGAGAATGCTAAATGGCATATTATGATGCACTATATTCAGAAGACCCTAATGGAAAATCTAAGTCTTCCACTGTATTTAAACAACTTGGATTACGCATAAAGGATATATACAAGGGGCGTGAGGTTGAAGCATATGCAATAGCAAAGAATATAGTTGCAGATATGCTTGTTGAGTTTATTGACCAGCAACGTGAAGTTGCAAAAGATGAAATGGGGATGTTCTGGCATAATAGGACATTCCTTGCGGCTAATAATTGGTTTGCACAAGCATATCATGCCGGTAGTAACATTGGCTTTTATGCCTTCATTGGTGTTAAGGTTCCATATGGAAGTGCAATTGATAACTGGTCAGGTTCTACACAGTACATGGTAAGTAAGTATGCTAATATTTTCTTGTCAGAGATTGAGATTGTATATGGAGGATTGCTAGATGATTATTCAAGCTCTGGTTGATTACCTTAAAACATACTCTACTATATCCAATGTTGTGCCAGCAGGGGATGACGTGAACACTGGTGGAGGTATTTTACCATATATCCGTGTTATGGAAAAACAAAAATATGGGTCGTCCCGTGGTGATATGGATAATGATGTTACAAGTATTGTAGTACAGGTGTGTTACCCAGCTAACTATCAGAATGACCTTGACAAGTTTGTGTTGTTTGAATTGTTTGGATTGGTAGACAGAAAAATGTTGACCATTACTTATTCTGTCGGCCCTCCACCTATCACTAGTACACTACAAATGTGGTGTACAGGGGATATGAGTGCTGTGCTTCCTTTAAAAAATGGATATATTTGCAGGGAACGTACAGTGATACTTCCTGCACGATGGAGGTAATGGTGAAGAAGTTTATCTATTACGTAGGTGCTAATAAGTTATGTGAATCAAGTGCAAAATGCACTTTTTCTGAGCATTTTCCAAGCATACGTGAAGAGATTGTAGAGAGTGAGACAAAAGCCTCACAGAAAGTGAAGGAAACCGATAGTAAAAAGTCGGTGGATGAAGTCAAGGAGGACAAATAATGTCATACAGTAAAGACAAAAAAACTGGCTTTTCTAATCAGGGCTTTCGTGTACGTAGAATGAACCCCGATGGTTCATATCCAGCAGTTACAAATCATCTTGGATTTGCTGGGACTGTTGATTTAACTGGGGTATTGGCAACAGACACATTAGAATATAGGTGGGATGCAAAAGGTACTTTTACACCAATTATTCTTGACTTGTCTGCCGTAGGAACTTCGCATATTGCAACTGTCACTGAGGTTGTAACAGCTATTAATCTTATTGTTGGATTCTCAGCTGTGTTCCTTGCAAGTGCTGATTCTGTCACAGGACGTTTAAAGATTGCAAATGCTGTTGCAGTTACTGGTAAATTGTATCTGGAACTCAAAGGTACACTTGCAGTAGCTCTTGGCTTTGGACAGTCGGGTGATGCATCTGCACTTGGAACTTCTTTTGTAGAATGCTTTGATGATTCTGGAGCTGTAGGACTTCCTAAAGTAATCAAAGATAAGGAAGAAGTCACTCAAGAATCAAGCACTGGACATGAAGATACTATGATGATTGATGCTGTACAGAAAGGGCTTAGCCCTTCCCTTGCTACTACAGATGAAATCTATGAACTCAAAGCTATGTTGACTGGTGGTATATGGGATGACACTCTGTTTAAGTACACTCCTCCGACAAGTAGACTTGCAGTAGCCCCTCTGTGTGCTCTTGAAGTGTTTGTACCGAAGTATGGAAAGGGTTCCATGCATCGTGGTGATGTGATTGGATACAAGCAGACTATGATTAGTCACATGACTGGACGTGAGAGTGATATCACACATGAAGTCAAAGCATGGGCTAGCTATCAGTATGAGTGTACTGCAACTGAGTATACTGTATCTGATGTTGTGTATCCATGTTATGAAGAGTTTGAACTCAGCATAACAGCCGCACAGGCAATCGGTGTAGGATTGTAAGGTACTATTATACACTACGGGCGGTTGTGGTGACATGACCGCCCTTTATTCTAAGGAGGTGTGTATGGATGTTGTAGATTTTAAAGGTACAGATGGAATGAGTGTTATAAAAGATAACACTGAATTTCTCATAGCACTCCCATGGAATAATGTTATTGGTATATTTAAGATACGCATGTTGAACGCTACTCAGATACGTGCATGTGGTAACTTTACCACGTTGAATTTTGAGGATGACGACTCTGATGATATAAAATCACAAAGTTTGGATGATATAATTGCACTCAAAAGAATGCATGAAAATATTGCAAAGAATTGTATGGTATCACCTACATATGAAGAAGTGTATGCATTCATAGGCAACACAGAGCTTATCAATAGCATGCGTGAGCGTTGTGTATTATTACGGGAAGATATTAAACATATTGAAGATATAAAAGAAGTAGAAGAGTGTAGCAAACAGTTGGATATGATAGAATTGTATATTGAATTTCTACTTCCAGATGATTTTCTTGCGTCACTCACAACTGTAATAGTTCAACGTGATAACACAGATATTCGTAAGTGTACTAAAGAAATGCTGTTTGATGCGGCTGTTCTAGCAGAACGTGGACATAATGACCCTGCTACACATATAACAGGTTTATTCACCGATTTTCAGAAGGATGATTTAAATAAGTATGCATGGATTGAGTTAGCAAAATATCGTGAAATGGAAGCAATGGAGAAAAGTGGAAATAGAGTTTGGATACGTGGTCAAGGTAAGAAGAAAAGGAGATAATCATGCCCGATGCTGGAACGATTCGTAGTAGTGTACGTCTTGAGTTGAAGCAACTACGTGCTGATTTACAGACATTGGATACACTCCTTAAAACAGGTGCTGATTCAGTAAAGACATTCTCTGAAAAAACGTCTGCATACATAACAGAGTTGTCCACACGAAATAATCAAACAATAGCAAAACATTTAAAAGAGCTTACAAAACTTCGTACTGAATACTTAGCACTGTACAAAAAGAAACAGGGTGCGGATCAATCTGATGAATCTTACAAGGCTGAACAAGAGAGCTATAAAGTTATACTAGAAACTCTCGATTCAATGATTGTAAAATCACAACAGTACACAGAAACTAGCAAAAAACTTGCAGACACACGTAAACTTAAACTAAAGGAAGAGCAAAAAGCAGAAGAAGAACTTGCAAAAGCACGTAAAAATAGTCTTCTTGGGCAAATTGCTACGTCTTTAAAGAATACTGCAATGTATACATTGAATCATCGTATGCTAAAAATGGTTACTCAAGGCATTAAGCAGATGATTCAGGTCACAATCGATTATGAACAGTCTCTTGCTAATACTCAGTCTGTAGCTAATGCAACTGAGAAGGATTTGCGTGCACTTGACTCTGCGGCACGTAATGCTGGTGAAACAACTAGATTCACTGCATCAGAAGCCGCAAAAGCATTGTACTATATGGCATCTGCTGGATACTCTGCTACAGAATCAATACAGGCTTTGGATGGTACTCTTGCAATGGCTCAGGCAACTGGTGAAGACCTTGCGCAAACAGCCGAGGTAATTGCTGTAACTCTTGCACAGTTTGGACTTGCCGCACGTGAATCTGATAGAATAGCAAATGTACTAACTGCTGGTATTGTATCGTCACAAGCTACAATGGATAAACTAAAAACATCCTTGCATCAGGTAGGCCCTGTAGCCGCTGTTGCTGGACGTAGCATAGAAGAAGTTGTTGGTATTCTTGATGTAATGTACGATTCGGGTATGCAAGCCAGTCGTGCAGGACGTGCAATGCGTAACGCACTTGCTGAGTTGTCGTCACCTACTACCAAGACAGCAAAGAAACTTGCTGAAATGGGTATTGCATTTGAAGATATTGATGTAACTACAAATTCACTTGTGGATGTTTTTGGAACTCTTGGTGATGCTGGTTTGTCTGTTGGCCAGATAATGAGTTCATTTGGTAAAGTAATCGGCCCTCAGATGGCTGTTGTTATTCGTGCAGGACGCACAGAACTACAATGGTATACTGATGAAGTTACAAATACAAATAAAGCATTTCTTGCCGCACATATCCAGAATGATACGATGCAGGGCGACCAGTATAGATTAAAGTCTGCTTGGGAAGCTCTTTCAATAACAATTATGAATGGTTTCATGCCAGCTTTCCGTTCTGTTGTACAGTTGATGTTCACAGGTATACGTCAGTTCAATATCTGGATTAAGCGCATGTCAGGTGCACATACGGTTGCGGATGATTTAGCAAATACCATGACTGAGCTTACCACACAACAGGACGAGTACACCAGACTCACATCTTTATTGAATGATAAGACAATTGATTTAACAACAAGTGAGAAAAAGTTGTATGAGGCACGTAGAGCTATTCTTGCTCAGGATATGTACAAAACATTAAGTGATATGGCTACAGGTTATACAAAAGTAGCTATTGAACAAGAAAAACTTCTTGATGTTTTTAACTATGTAGCAAAAGAACAGCAAAATCAGGATGATTATATAGCACTTGCACAGGATATCCGTCTAAAAGGCATAGACGAGGCAACAGCGGCTGAAAAGAAAGCATTCTTTGAGCGCTACCAACTTTTGGCACAGAATACAAGTACAATACAGAATGAATATAGTAAGATATATAGAAATGCCGATGCATCCGGTAAGAAATTGTTGTATACACTTGATTTTAACTTAGCTCAAATACCACTTCAAATAACAAAAATTGAGGATGGTGTTGCTTCATTAAGCCGTTTTACAGGTGTTGAAGAGTTCTTTACAGCTATGGCTGACCCATCGTACTATGATGCACTTGGTCCAAGTACCCAACACTATACATCGATTATAAACATTACTGAGGAAGATATACGCCAACTCAAACTTACAATAGGTGAACTTGCTTTGACAGCAAGTACAAGTTCTTCAATAATGGATGAAAGTACCACTGAGACAATAGCACAGGCCGGAAGACTACGTGCTGAACTTGCATTGACTGATAAACATATGGAGTTCATCAGACTAAAGTCACCAAAACTTGCAGATGCTATTGAAGCATCTGCACAAGCGTGGATTGAAAGTTCTAAAGCAGTTTCTGAAATTACAGCAGAAGAATACGAACAGATTATAGCACTGCAAGACCAAATTGCAACAACAAGTGCGGCTGATAAAGCTATACAACAGTTAAATGATAGTATGCTTAGTAATGCACAAGATACTCTTACATCTTCATCTAATGTAGAGACATTAAATTCAGCATTTGCGCTTATGAAGGAAGAGGCTGTTAAAAGTGCTAATGCACTTCGTGAACAGGCTGAGGCGCAATATGAAGAAAATCAAGCACTAATTGATGGTGACGATATTGTTGTTGGACAACACTCACGTGCATTGTTAGAATCATTTGCACTAACTCAACGTGGCATTGAGTTGTCCAAAATCAATTACCATGAGACAATGAAACTTGCAGATATTGAGAGACAACGACTTTCAGCCATTGGTGAAACAACAAGTGCTGAACTTGAATCGCTCCTTAAACGTCAGCAAGCATACAAACTTGTTCAGGGGGTATTTACTGATTATACCCAAAAACTCATAGAAGCATCACAGAAACAACGTGAAGATGCTATTGAAGAATCCTATGCAAACGCAAAAACAACAGCAGATATTCGTAAAAGCTATATGGATAGATTGTATATCATATCTGACTATCGTAAAAATGCACAGGACGAACTCAATACTCAGTATGAAAAAGAACGTGCTACATATGAAACTCAACGTGCTGAACGTGATGCAGATTTAAAAACAACATACGAGGCAGAATTGAGTGGTTTTGATGAATATGAACAAGCACGTATTGCTCTTGCCATGAAAGCTGAGGTTGATAGAGTAGCAGAGGCTGAACGAGTCAGAGATAGTGAGTATGCTGATATAAAGTTGGATGACACAAAGAATCAAGCTGATAAAGATAGAGAGAATACAGATATTCTTGCTCGATATGATGCAGAAGTTAAAGATGCGGCAACAGAGCGTGAGGGTGCTGTTGCAGATATTGAAAAGAAGTTCAGTGACGAGCGTAGTTCTGCTTATACACGCTATCTAGACTTACTTGGTATATCGGAAAAAGAATATACAGATGCTGTGGGTATTTTATATAGTGCGCTTACTGCTGAACAGATACAGCTACTTGAGTACTATAGAAAAGAGGAAAAAGATGCCCTTAAAAAATCTGAGGATGCAGAAGAAAAGCGTGTAGAGACGTTCAAAGAAAATATAAAAGATACGATAAGCGAAATAGAATCTGTATTTAGTGAACTTGATACTTTATTCAGCAATATTGCAGACGGTATGATTGATGATATTGACAGAGTACTTGATGCACAGATTGAAGCACTGGATGCTGAACTTGCGGCTGTACTTGAGGAAAAAGGTATTGCTGATGATACAGAGGAAGAGAGTCTACGCAAGACACTCAGTGATGCCAAAGAAGAGGCTGATGAAGAGGCTGTTATTGAAGCACAGAAAGCACTTGATAAATATCTTATTGAGCAGGAGTATGCTGACAAACAAACAGTATTAGAAGAAGAGGCGACTGCAAAACAGAATGAGATAAAGTATAAATCAGCACTTGCTTCATGGTATCTTGATTCTGCTAGTATTGCATCACAGGGTGTGGTTGCTATCATGAATGCTATTGCCACTGGGGCTAAAATGATTAACCCTGTATTAAGTGCGCTTTATATAGGTGCTACAAGTGCGGCTGTTGCTGTACAGGCTGGGGCACATGCAGTTACATATCCACAAAAAGAAGATTATTATGAGTCTGGTGGTATAGTTCCTGGAACTACCAACGGCACACAGATTATAGCGGGGGAACACAACAAGACTGAGTTGATATCTAATGCTAGCCAGATGGCAAATATTCTGTCTGCAATAGGAAATGGTGGATATGCACATGGTACTACAAACATGACTGTAATCATTCAAACTACAGATAAGCGTGAACAGGCTCGTTATACAATTGAAGATGTGCTTAACAAAGGTGTTATAACCATTAATCCTGAGAAAGCTATAAGGACGGTGTTACGATGAATATACTGTATGTAAATGTGCTTGAGACAGCAACCACGATAGCACCAAGTTCACAAAACTCACATTTCAATGTAGGGAATATGCTTGTCTCTTCCCTCAGGATACCCTACAGGTCTGTCGTCACCAATCCTAATATAGTCATTGACTTCGCAACAGCTAAAACCTTTGACTGTATAGGTTTAGCTGGGCATAATCTAGCTACCCTAAGATGTCGTCTTTTGGATGCTTCCGATGCCGTTTTGCATGACGAGACCTTTACAGATTTGCTTTCTACTGATATACTGTATCTGACTTCAACCAGTGGTGTCTATAAGGTATGGCTGAACATGACAACACTTGCTGATTATGTTGAGATTGGGTACATGAGTATGGGTGAGTTTTATCATATGCCTAGACCGACATTTGAGTACGATGAATCCCTTGAAATCACGAATGAGGTTGAACAAACTAAGTTTGGGCAATCTTATGGTACGGATGGTGTTGTATTACAAACATATTCACCTGATTTCACCAATATAACACGGATACAGCTTGCTGAAATACAGACTATCGTGCGTACTGTACGAAATTATAAACCAATTTTTGTAGATATGACAGAAGATGCACATGACTTTAAACCACCCCTGTATGCTACATTAAATATGACTACTGCATCTATGAGTAGTTATTCACATGGCGTGCAACGATGTGTTGCATCACTTGTTATAAGGGAGACGTTATAATGGCTATCACAAAACTAGTAATGCCAGCAAGCCCAGTGCCAACTGATGCAACAGCAACAGGGGATTGGTTTAAATTGATGGCACATATGACTGCATTGCAGTTGTTTACATTTACTAAGCCATTTATACTCACTGGTGCAAAAGATACTGTTGTTCCTGCAATTCAGCAAGGTACATATATACAACACGCTGGTTCTGTATATATTGTTGATACTGCTGATGAAGTTATTGAAGGAACACCTGCTGATGGTACTGTGTACATTCGTGTTGAAGTCGATGGTGACTATCTTGTAGCAACTTTTGTTACTGATGTGTCTGCATATGTATGGAATGCTGTGTATGGATACATGGAAGATGTTGCGAATGGCTATCACTTGTTGCCTTATGCCCTTGTTAAATCAGGTACATCGTATACAAAGTATCGTTGGGATGTGATGAACAATAAGATTGAAGGTGCACTTGGTGTTGTAGGTAGTCTTACAGTTGGTGGGGCAGTTACAGTTACCGGTGCTCTTACCTGTGCAACTGTTGATACTGGTAATGGAGCTACTGAGATATATGACATGAATCAGGATTTGAAAACCACGGATAGTCCTGAGTTTAAAAGTCTGTATATAACAGGACTTTTTGTATTTGTTGGGCCCACATCAACAATATTATCAAGTTTTGCCGCACCCAGTGATGCAGGTGGTATTACATTTGATGGAATGAATTTAATAAATTGTGATGCAGGTACAGACCGTATATATATTCATTCGGGTGTATCTGGTACTATACTCTCAAGTTTTGCTGCACCTGCTACACAACCTTTAGCGCTTGCTTTTGATGGTACACACTTGATAAGTGTTGATGGTATAACAGATTTAGTGTATATTCATGATGGCATATCATCTATTATACTCTCAAGTTTCGCTGTACCTGGCACATATACAACTGGACTAACATTTGATGGTATAAACCTAATTAGTTGTGATAGCAATAAAAGGTTGATTTATATTCATGATGGTGTATCATCTACAATACTATCAAGTTTTGCATCACCTAGTACGTCACCTACTGGACTAGCGTTTGATGGAGTAAATTTAATAAGTTGTGATAGTGGGACTGACAAGATTTATATTCATGACGGTGTGTCAGCTACTATACTCTCAAGTTTTACTGTGCCTGCATCAGCTCCGGTAGGTCTTACATATAGTACTACAGATTTAATAAGTAGAGATTCAGGTACACACTTATACTATATACACAAAACGTCGCTAGTCACAGCATATGAATGAGATATTATAACTTTATAAGGATGTCTAATGTTACTATTTGAGTATGGCAAACGACAATTTGTTGAACCCACAGCCCTTGTAAATGATGCACCTGATATCTGGCGTTGGACAAATCCAGACTTAACGGAAGCGTCATGGCTTTTTGATGTCTTTGGAATCACAGGTGATGTTGACTCTTCTAACACATACTTTTATAGTGGCGCAACTTTTGATAATATAATTATGAGTACTGTGCAGTCTTATGTTGATTTACTTGCAACTGAATTTAGCTTTTGGTGGGATAATACAAACCAGATTGCATACTTTCATGTCTGGAATGGCATAAATCCACATAGCTATGATGATTTGTACCTTACACTTATGTTTGGTGCTACTGACGGTGCTACGCAGTTTCTGAACAATACCTTATATCCAACTATACTCAAGAACAAACCAACCATAACAAGGTCAGTTGAGCCTGTCACATATAGTAAACTTGCAACGCAGAGTATCACAATTGAATTGCAGAATGACCCAATATGCATTGTGAATGATGCTGGTGTTCCTACATTCATAAATCGTTTTGATGACTTATCAGATATTGTTGGACAAGTTACATGGTTTAAATATGGTGCTGATGGTTCAGCATATGCTGATTTGCTTACGCTACATAAAGGTGTAATTGTTGATTATGAACTATTACCAACATCTGTCTCATTTATAATTGATGATTTTCGTTCCAAAATCGATACAGAATGGCCAACAGGCACATATGAAGACCTTGGATATACAGATTCGAAAGTTGGTGAAGATAACGCTACGAAAGTTGTTCCAGATGGTTATGGATATAATCGTCAAATGCCAGCATTATGTGTAACACAGGATGTGGATATTCTTACATGTGATGAAGATACAGACGAGATACTTAATCTCCCTTTTAGTCTTGTTCCATATGATATGACAACATGGTCAGTGGATGGTTCTGAGATTACTAAACAAAATACTACACGTGCTAAATTTACACAGTATAGACTTGGTAAGACCGGCACGACAGCTAATGCGAATGTAACACATACAGTTGTTGCAACGAGTAGTATTCATAGGTTCTCAGGATATATTCAGTATGCATCACAAACAGGAGTTACACGTCTAGAGTTGTATGATGCTACCGGAAGTATTGCACGTCTTGATATTGATTTTGCATTGTTAACTTATGTTACGGTTGGACTGAGCAATATACGCGTTAAGTTCATTCAGGAGGACGACGAAAATACAATTGCATACTTTAGTTTTGAATATGCATCATTTGTGATTGGTACTACATATATATTTGCTATTTGGATTGATGTACCTGCTTCTACAGATTCAGCATGTTATTGTGCCGGACTTAAAGTAACACTTCCTGAGTATGTACTTTTTAAAATTGCAAGTATGCTTACAGAAATACATAAAGTGTATTATATACAGGATGATGAACCTATTGAGATTCTATCTATCCCATATATTGATTTAGCTAATGGCATAATCGGATTGTACGAATGTGATGCTCATACAGATGGTCTTATGGATGGTGATATTGCTGAAATATGTGTGGATGGTATATTGCGAACACCTACAGAAGATCGTGGTATAGTATTTGATGGTATTGATGATTATGCAATTATTCCATATGCTTCCATCCTGCATCCTACAGATGAACTTAGCATATCTGTATTTGCTTATATGGAGCATTGGACTGTGGTATCGGATACAGTTGATTTGGTAAACACCCAGCAGTCAGGTGGTTATGGTGTATTCATGGGCATAGCTGGTCTTGTATTCGCAGTGTGGCTTAATGGAGCATGGTTTGAAATAACTGCAACATCCCCATTAGCTGAGGGCTGGCATCATTTTGTATGCACATATGATGGACGCTATACAAAGATATATGTGGATAATGTATTGAGTGTAACAGGGGATGCTGGTGCTGATTATCCAATTGTATATTCTACCTTAGTTCCTATACTACTTGCTAATGACCCTGATGCAAGTGGTAATCCATCCAACGTAAATTATTTTGATGGTATGTTGCATAGACTTACTATATACAGTAGTGCACTCACATTGACAGATATTGCTGAGTTATTCTTGGAACGTACTGTTGAGACTGGCTTGCTCGGCACATGGTGTGTAAAGGAAGATGATGTAACACTTGTGGGAGCGTTGAATACCGATGTCACAAGTAAACTTGTCAATCCGTTTGATATCATAAAAGACCTTAACTATACTGTGCTTGGTATACCATACATTGATAGTCTATACAATATTGCTGTATGTGAAGCAGAAAAACAGATATTGGCTCCTATAGGTCTATACAAAGACTCTACTGAGGCACTGTCTACAGTGATTGAAGAGATTCAGGGTGGTAGTATCATAGGATTCCGTTATGATGATGTGGATAAAATATATATACGTGTAGATAATCCAAATAGAGCAGTAAGTTATTGGATACAGAATGGTGAGATTGTAAATCTGGATACATTAAAAATACAAGGAAACCTGACATTGTATTCAGATGTTGTGACTGTTCAGTACAATAGTAATAAACGTACAAATGATACTATAGACTATACAAACGATGAATATAAAAGGACTGTGTTACGTAGATATCGATATAGCAATCCAAAAACATTCTCTTCACTATTACAAACGGAATTGGAGGCGTATAACAAATCACGTATACTGTTAGAAGATTTATCTGTTGCACGTCCAATATATCTTGTTAAGATTCATGGCTTATTGATTCTTACCGTTCTTGATTTATATTTTATAGTAAAAGCTCATATGGAGTTGAGTGAAACCCGTGAGTATGCTGGATATCAACGTGTTCAAATCACTGGTATTGAAGTTGATACAGACTATGAAATGGTTACATTCACACTTAGACAGCGTGATTATTCAAATGTTGTAGCTGACATCATAGGTTCACCAGTTGAACTTATTGGAGACAGTACAATTCCAGAGGCTATTGGTGATGATACTGTGCCAGATATTCTTGGCACTAGGGAGGTTTAAATGCCACAAGTACTTACAACTGATATGCTTAAACGCATATCTGCATTAACTGAACGTTTAGAACTGCTTGGGGTTGAAGATATAATTATTGACGATCCTGATATTGGATTGTTAAAAGTATCCATTACCAACCTCAAAAAAACATTAGTTCCATACTCTGGCGCTATCGGGGATGTCACTCTTGGTGTGCACAATTTTACAGCGGCCTTGCTATATGCTGGTGGTGTGAATCTTAATACGACTACACCAGCTACCGGTACAACTGTTGGACAGATGCGATGGAATGTAGATGAATTTGTTGCAGAGGTTGTTCTACCAAATGGTGTTGTATTACAAGTGGGTGAAGAACTATTAGTTACATGTAAAAAGAAAACAGGTATTGCTACAATACCCAACGGTACTGTTATACGCTTTTCAAATACACTGGGTGTGTCAGGTAAACTTGTTATTGCACCTGCTGTAGGAGGTACTGCATATTTAAATCCACTAACTCCTGAGTATAAACCACGCTATGTGCTTGGTGTTACAACAGAAGAAATTATAGATGAAGGAAAGGTCTGTACATTTGGCAAAGTCCGTGGACTGGATACTACAGGTACACCCTATGGAGAAGTGTGGGCACAGAACGATATATTGTGGCTAAGTCCTACTATTGTGGGTGGCTTCACCAATGTAAAACCAAGTGCACCAAATCTTCGCATCCCACTTGGGTTTGTTGTGTCCGTCCATGCAGTAATGGGGACAATACTTGTGCGTCCATATGTAGGCAATGAACTTGAGGATTTGCACAATGTTGCAAGCAATGGTGACAGAGTTGATGGGGCTATGCTTGAGTTCTATGATGCTGGTGACTATTGGAGACCTAGCAATCGTATCAATATTCTCGAAGGTACTGTTGATACTGCTGGTTCTGTACTTAAATCTATAAAAGACAATGCAAAAGATGCAGATATTCTAGACACACCAGAACAGTTTATTGCAACCACCATTGAAGGTGCGCTGGCTGAGTTAGCTAGTGCAGTTGCGCTCAAGGAACCCGCCGCTAACAAGACCACTGTCTGGTCTGAGACACCAAGCGATGTGAGGTTTCCGTCTGAAAAGCTGGTGGATACGAGGTTTGCTTCTATCGAATCTGTCATCGGCCATATTTTCGCCACAGACTACCGGGTGTCCGACGGGGTCTGCACACGTGCGCTTGATAGCATAGGCAAGACATTCGCCGTCCATGCCGGTGCGTATGACTCAAGTCTGGTGAATGATTTTGACAATTATGCTCCATGGAAAGACATAAAGCAGATCAAGACAGATGCGAACGGGACATTGCTTGCCATATTTGGGGATGGGGTGTATGACACGCTGACTACTGCTGAAATGTATACAAGATACTCAGAATACTGGCTTAGCATAAAACCCATCACCATCAATAGTGTGGCATATGTGCGGTGGGCGGTGTCCGATGTGCCACGTACTGGTTTTTTCAAAGCGCCAATGTTTGACAATGGCGATGGCACATATAATAAGTATGTCTATCTCGGCCGCGGTCAAGCCAGCGAGGAAGGCGGGGCCTTGGTCACAAAACCACACCTGGCACACAGCCGATCAAGAACGCCGCCTACCTACCTGTCCATGGCCGCCGCCAAGGGGGATGGTGGCTGGGGCCTGTACGATTATGCAACGATGATGTCCATCTACGCACTCATGGTCGTGGAGGCTGGAAAGATGGATGTCAAGTCAGCCTACGGCCAAGGCATCCAGTCCGGTATGCCCTACAGCTCTTCGATCGTCTGCACTCTTGCCCAGACGGGTGCGAACTCCATCATCATCGCCACGGCTCAGACAACGAATTTCTCCGTTGGCATGATGGCCCAGATCGGCACGGCGTACACAAGCCAGGACATCTCTGCCAACCGGAACATAACCCTCATCGAGGATCTTGGGGACGGCAACACACGCATCACCGTCGATGGAGTGGCCTTCAACACGGCCTTGGGCAACACCATCGCCTGCTGGGACCAGCCGGTTCCTCTTGCGCAGATCGACGCCCTTCATGGTGGTTCCGGGTATATCACACAGTTCAATTCCGTCTACCGCTCCCACGTCTGCTACCGCGGCGCGTGGGACCTGTGGGGGAACATGTGGCAGTTCGTGGCCGGATTCTACCGGAAGGACATGGCGGTGTATGTCTGCTACGATCCGAGCAAGTACACCGTCACCGATCCGACGCTGGATGCGGCCTGGCTATACCTTGGCACGCCGAATCTGGCAAACGGTTACCAGAAAACATGGACGTTTATGGATACGCCCTATGGCATGGCGGGCTACCCAAGCGCGACAGGAGGAGGAGCTGGCTCGGGTACGTTCTACGCGGCATATCTGTGCTATTTCAATTCGGATTACATGGGCGTGAGGGTCCTGCTCTCCGGTGGCAGTTGGAGCGACGGCGGCTATGTGTCTCCGTTGTACTGGAATGGCTACTTTACGCTGTCGAGCTCGTACATCTACGTGGGGGCCCGTCTCATCCGCCGCGTAGCGGCATAGGAGGTATCATGATAGACAAAAAAGGTGACAACCAGAAATTTATGCATTTTGAAAGCGGGTTGCTTAGGATTTGGGACAATCTTACTGCTGTGGAGACCGAGGATGGTATACAGTATGAGGGCGAATTATATGAGACATATGCTTCTGAGGGCTGTGATGTGGAAGCAATCCTAGCACAACTCAAGGCAACCGAACTAGCAAATGAAGCTCGGTGTGTCAGGGAAAAGCGCAGTACGCTGATAGCCAATGTCACATGGCGGTATGAGCGATATGCAAGGGAAATGCGACTGGGACTGGCCACAACTGATGATATCGGAAAGTTGGATGCATATATCCAATTACTTTGTGATATCCCTGATCAAGCTGGTTTCCCTCATGACGTGGTGTGGCCGGTTTTATAGGAGTTTTCATGACGATAGACGAGCGTATCACAAGAATTGAGCTGGAAAGTGAAGAGTATAAGGCGTTGCTTGAAAAGCGTATGCCAATGTTACTCGAACAAGAACGAATGGTCGCTGTGATAAACGGTTAGGAAATAAAAATGATGCAGTATGATAAGTGGTTACACAGTGTGGTGAGTTTCATGCTCACTGTGATGTTGATTGCAGTCACTCAGTTCTTTTTTCCGTGGTGGGTGGCAGTATCATGTGTGCTTGTGGTAGGATTATACAAGGAACTGCACGACATACAGACCACAGGATTTGATTGGAAGGATATTGTGGCAGACTGTGTAGGAATCTCATTAGCCATGTGCCTATGGGCACTGGCAATATAATTGTGTAGCAAAGTGTATAAAGGAGTATCAACATGGATGTGGATAAAGTACTAAGTACAACTGTGATTGTGACTGATTCAAATTTATGTCAAATAGTGCAAAAGCATGATGAAAACATAAAGAGTAATCAGCGCAGGTTAGACGACACAGCCAAAAGACTTGATGAAGTTGAGGAATCACTTTGTTTAAAAACAGATGCTGTAGGTAGTAAGATTGATAGACTGAATACAAAATTCTGGCTGTTACTTGTTGTGCTATCTGCATATGTTGGTAAAAGTTTGTTGGGGACGTTCATGTCATTAGGAGGAATGTAAATGGATAATACAGTAACAGTAACAAAGACTAAAGTAAAGAACACTGCAAAGAATATGACCAATATAATGATTTGTGTAGCATTTATCGTTGGTGTTATTGGTTCATTCATGAAAACTATTTTTGATATGGACGCTTACGTAAAGTTCTTAGGAGCTTTTGCACCGTTTGTAATAGCACTAATTGTGTCAATCGGTGGCAATTCAGCATTGTCAAAATATAAAGGAACTACAAATGAAAGCACTACTACTTAAATGGATAGCAAGTCTTTGGGGATGGGCAACAAAAAATCCAGTTATATCTATATTACTTGTTGTAATAGCTGGATTGTTAGCTTGCTTTGGATTTAAAACACTGCAAACAGCTCTGTTAAAGAAAAAGAACACAAACCTAAAAGAAACAGTAGCTACACAAGAACAACAGATTGACGTACATGAAGTTCAGGAACATACAGTAGCTAGTGCACTTGAAGGTATTGCAGGTATAGAGGAAGCACAAAAGGAGGAAGAGCATGACATTCAAACTGCTGAAACACACCAGCATGTTGTTGATATTCATAATAGCATTGTTGATGAATTTAATAAGCTGTGACACAACAAAAGTGGTAACTAAAATCACAGTTCCTGAATATATGGCTATACCTGACAAACCAGTACTTGAAAAAACTACAGAGTTAATGACAACTGATGAAGAGTATGCTGTAGCTGTTACAAATCTATCACGGCTTGTTGCATATATTGCGATACTACGTGACAATTATATCCCATACATGAAGTTCTACTATATGAGTGTTATACAGATAATAACACAATAAATAAAGACCTCCTTAAAAGGAGGTCTTTTTAATTCACTATTTTGTTACAATATACAGCATGAAATCATTTAGGTATACTTTAGATACAAAGTACAATGCATCTTTGTTCTGTCTATGTAATGCTGGATGATACTCATCCAAGCGTGCACTGTGCATTTCCTCTCTTGTGTATGCTTCTTTTATTGCAGTGTTGCGTGCAAAAAAGAATCCATACTCTGTAACAATACCTAACAATGATGTACCACCATATTTATGATAGTCCCGTAGCCATGCATACTGCCCTGGTCTGAAAGGTATGTGTACACATCCATTTATAGATTCTGTAAGTGTGCGTTGTTTCGCTTCCAAGAAAGCACTTCCTTGTTGATTTGTAAGTGTCATATCTGGTGTGCCAAGATTAAGTGTATTCTCAATGCGCCAGAACTTTGTGCTTGGAGCTTTTTCTTTCAGCGTGTGATACAATAATGATTCATGCATTAGGAACCTCCCTTACTTTATATGTGCGTGGTTGGACAGCTAAAAATCGAATATCCTCAATACTAAGTTCTTTACCTTTTTTGTTCAATGGAAGTCTTAGTTGAATCTCTGTATAGATATCTGCTTTACTTGCTAACCAGAATGGCAATACACCGTACACATGCTTACCTGACAAATCTGATGGTCTTGCAAATGCTATACAGGGTGTGCCATACCCAACAATATTCTTTTCAATAAGATAATCATATAATGCTTTATGGCGTGTCACAACTAATTTATTACTCACTATGTACATCCTATTTCTTCTTGGCATCTTTTATTGCCTTTACTTGTGCTACTAGTGTTTCAACCTGTGAAACAACATTTGTATCAGTCAAGTTATCTAACCAATCCTGCTCACTAATCCCTGTATCATCAAATCCAAAATCACTTATGTGTGCCCAATCTTTTCCAAGCTCAAGTTCAGCTTTTACTGGAACTTTCAATTTATATGTGTGCTCCATAAGATTTTTTGATGTAAATAAAGCACGTACGGCTTTTGCAGTCTTTGGTACACTATAGTTGAGTTCATCATGAACTGTCAAGTGCCATGTTATATAGTTCAGCACATCCGAACCATATATGTCAACCATGGCTTTCTTCATTATGTCAGCCGCACTACCCTGCAATAACCGGTTAAGCATGATATAGGACTTTTTAGTATCAACCAATCTAGAGCGTCTACCTGCTAGTGTTATTATATAACCCCTGCCCTTTGCTAGTGTAGCCACAGTATTCATTGTTGTTTTTATGTATGGCGCATTACCATGATATATCTCCATAATCTCCTTTGCATAGTCCATGCCCCAGTTAAAAAACTCAGACATGTGTTGTATACCCATTCCATACATACACCCAAAGTTCAGTTTCTTTGCAAAGCTACGTGTCAATCCTGTAAGTTCTACAATATACTGATGATAGTCCGTATGAGGGTCTTCATTATACCTTTGTACAAGTTCTTTAGCACCTTCACCTGAGGCAAAGTGTGCTAGACAACGATATTCAATCTGTGAATAATCTAGTTTTGCCCACCAACAATCCTGTAATGGTATAAAAGGCTCACGACACATTGTACCCCAATATTTATCACGACTCTTTGATGGTATCTGCTGTAGATTCGGATTGCTCATGGAAAAACGTCCAGAACGTGTGCCATAATCATCTGTCCTTGTCGTATTGATTGATGGATGTATACGTCCATCAGGGCATAAGTTCTCTTTTAAAGAACCCTGCAAGAATGAACCAACCATCTTGTCAGCCTTACGCACAAACAATATGTCAGCTACAAGCCCTTTTGCATCATCTTCATCACCATCTTCATGTTGTTTCTCTAACCCTTCCAAGTATTCCTTTCCAATTGTTGGATTGCATGTCTGTATGGATATCATAGTCTCACCAAGAACACTGTGTATCTTGTTCATAGTAGTATCACCACAGCTTGCAGGACTTGACATATATGTCTTAATCAATTTTGCTGTATCTGCATTCACTACCTTCTCAGCATCACCCTTTCGTACATCAGTATAACATACTTTATAGTTGTAAGGTATACCTTCTTTATCAAACAATTCTGCAAGTTGTTTTGTGCTATTAAAATTTACGTTCCCAAATGAATTTCTTAGTTTCTGTGCTCTTGTCTCCTTTTCACATGTAGCAAGAAATGCATTCACATCACGTACTTTTGTGTCAATTATTGCACCTTGTTTTCGCATATCAAGTGTTGATGGTAACAAATCTGTCTCTAGTGCAAATACTTCCATAAGGTTTTCATTAGAAAGAATTGTCCACTGTTTACGGAATATGGCAACTGGTTCAAGTACATCAGCTATTGCATATTTGCGTACCAATTCATAAGGCATTTTGTATAGCCAACGTCTCTCGTCACCTTTCAGATTATTGTCTTCATAGAACTTGCTAATTTCATCTTTGAATTTACCAATACCAAGATATTTGTTAGCAAGGAAATCAAGATTGTATTGTCCTTGATTTTCATCAATCAGTGCTTCTGCTACTTGTATATCATACCATTTTCCATTAACTGTAATCACAACACCTTCACCACGGAACCCAAACTTTGCAGTATCACCTGTCCAATTTTGTAGCCAGTCACAATCATATTTTATATTTGTACCTAATTTTGGACAAGGTAGTGCAAGAACTTTATGTAGGTACTCCACATTATCCGCACGTTCTTGACGGTCAACGTCATAGTGTCCCAAATTCAAATACTCTGACCAGCCTGTATCATCCGCAAGAGATACACCTAGTATGTACCCATCATTACGATACACACCTGGCCCTAGGTCTACTGCAATCCCTGGGTCATATGTTTCAATATCAACACAGATAACTTTGGCATTACTTAAATCTTTTAGTATCACACAGTACCTCCTTCACGCTCACGTTTTGCATGTTCATAACATTGCTTACAACAATACTTTTTGTACTGGTGTGCAGACCAAAAACTTCTATTGCACACAGGACATACACGCTTGGTTTTTCTTGAACGTTTTAATGATTGCACTCTAGAATTATTTGCAATAGTACACTCATTACAACAGAATATTTTGTCTTTACGTGTTGTATCAAATTCCTTCATGCAATTTGGGCATACTTTGTGCATTATCTCTTGCTTTGCTTTTCTAAACTCACGTTCAGCTTGATTGCGACACTCCTTGCTACAATAACCATCGCCTTTGCTATACTGATGGAACATTTTACCACACTGTTTGCAAGGAACACTAACCATTCGTTTTGCAGTTATGTCTCTCATTTCATTGCTCCTTCAAGAAAGCCTTTGTTGTAAACTCTAAGCCAAGTTCCAACTGTTTCTGGTTTGCTTCATCTTGTTCAAAAAGTGTTATTACAGCTTTTACCCGTTCTAGTGAAGACCCAAGTAAATCCCTAGTCTTTCGAAGTTGTTCCAGTGCATCCTTTGTGTTCATCTTCGTTCTCCTCGTGTAGTCTTATGAAAGTTCGTGTGAGTTTGTTGTACATTTCTTCTGGTATATTCCACTTATTTATCTGGAATATGCCTATGATTTGTTCAAGCATTATTTCAACATCAGCAATTTCTTCTGTAATATGATGTATGTCTGGTGTGCCCAGTACTGCACGACATAACTCATGTTGCAGTTCTCCTAGCTCCTCAATAGCTTTTATTATTTGTTTATCTTTTCCATTGTGCTCTAAAAGGTCTTTATAGAGTGCCTGTCTATCATCAAAGTCCATTCTTTGTCTCCTTTTCATACATATTCAGTAAAAATTCATTAAAGTCTATATAGGTATCAAAACCATACTGTGACTTACTAAATACAATATGTAAACGTTTCTTTGCCCGTGTACATGCAACATACAAACACCGTAGTTCTGAATCTTTGTGCTTTAAATAATTAAGATTAACTCTGTTTGTAAAATCCAACAACAGTACAACATTGTCAGCCTCACCACCTTTTACACCATGTATTGTATTTACTGTAATCTTTGTACTACTTAAATCAGTTTTGTTCTGTATCAAATCTCGATAATACATTTCTTCATCTTCTACAAGACTGATAGCAGTATACCAAGGTTCTTCGAACTTGTGTTTCATATCTTTCTTCATTACTTGGTCAACAATAAGTGCCTCTACATCATTTGCAAACGTCCCTGTCTTGCGTCTTCTCTCATATGCTGTTATAGCACGTATCATCCGAGTGTCAACAGATAGTTCTGATTTGTCTACATACACATAAGCCTTTTTTCTTAACATTTGTCTACATTGTGTCAAGTGATAATTGTTACGTGCCAAAAAGTAATATGTCTCTCCATCTACGATAGGTACTTCACTTATATCGTTATAAGTCCACACGTCTCCACCTATAATGTTTGGTGCAAACTTCTTGTCAACTCTTGCACTAATAAGGTCTGTTATGTTCTTTGAGAAATTAAGAATCTTAGAAGGCATTCTGTAGCTTTTATCAAGTATCACACGGTCGCCTGCAAGCTGTAAAAAGTGTGTAACATCTGCACCATTCCACTCATAGATTGCTTGATCATCGTCTCCTGCAATATATACATGTTTACAATCTTTAAATGCAAGTTGGCACATCTTCCATTGTAGTGTTGTCAAATCCTGTGCTTCATCAATAATTGCTACTTTAACAGGAAGTGCTGTATTTCTATCATTGAAGAATGTAAGCATATCAGTATAGTCAATAAGCCCCTTTTTCTTTTTATATAAATCATAGCCACGTGCCACACGCTCATAAGTGTATAAGTTTAGTGTGTCTACAATATCCTCAGCCGCACGTGGATTATTCTTTTTAAGAAAATAGTAGAACAAGTATAAATCATCGTTGCTATTGAAATCTTCGGTATAATATCCTGTAAAACGCATATCCATGGCTTCCGAGAACTCTTTGTAATTTTTACGTTGCATAACATCTATCTTTGATAGTTCTGAATTTGTGAATGCTAATGAATGTAGTGTGCGGAAGTATGGTAAATCTTCATCAGTGTATCCAAATCTATCAATGACTCTTTGCTTTCCTTCATATGCACCACTTCTTGTAAACGATACAAATGCAATCTCATAAGGTTTATAATCTTTGAGTAGTTTTTCTAACAAGTTTAACAAGTAGTAGGTCTTTCCACACCCAGGTGCTCCAAATATAATAGTCTGCTTCACACTCATTCTGTACCTCAATAGTTTGGTTTTTCTGTCTCAAAATCAGGTATTGCTAGTTCTTCATTTGTAAATTCATGTTGTTTACCAACTGTATCACTAACATCTTCAATCTTCTCACCTACAGTTTCAACAGCACCTGCTGTAAACTCACTACGTACTTTTGTAGCTAGTATAGCTTCGGTCATTTTAAGTACACGTACTTGTGTCCCTTTCTCTGTGCGTACTACAGTTTTTTCACATCCTATGTCATTCAACCACTGGCCTATTTCTTTCATAGGCATTTTGTTGAATCCTTTAGATATGTATAGAAAGTCTATCAAGTCCCCCATCCGAAAAAAATAGCATTGTTTTCCAGAATCATAATATACACGTTTACTTAGTAACTGCTCCTTTGTTTTTGCGAAAGAACGTTTTGTAAGAAAATCATCGGTCATTGTATTTAATATGCTCTGTGCTGATGTCTCATAATCCTCACTTAATGCCTGTATCTCAATCTCTTTTAAGCTCTGAGATACAATTTTAAACCATGCTGTTTGTTTAACTTTTGGTGGTAGCTCATGTAATTCCCTAAAGCAGAGACGTATAAATGTATCTTGTTTTATAATATCATCTTCTGTCTGGAATCGTAACACCTTCCATGCATCCTGTCCCTGTACCCGTACAGCCCACTCATAGTAAGGTTCTCTGCAACGAATCTGTACAAGTTTTCCTGTTTCAATTGTTGAAAAGTATCCCATGTCCTTACCAACACCAAACTCACGTATTTTGCATTCTTGTTTATTACAGAACTCAGAACATGGAGATTGTGTGCATCTATACCCGTAATCTTTTTTTCGTAAAGAATTAAGAATTGTCTGCTCCAATTCATTTTTTGACAAGGGTTTGCTCATACTAGAGTTCAAATCATATAACTCAGCTTCAAACTGTTGTTCATCTTTGCTCTTTAGATATGTGCCAAAAGAGAATAGATAATTGTTTCGTCCACCGTGCTCTGTTACAGCATCTAACATAAACATTGATTGCAGACAAGGTGGTGCATCAGAGTATGGAAGTGAGCTAAAGAAAGTCTGCATTCCATCACGTTCTACTACATGAGGGCTTAAAGCAATTTCTTGTATACGAATCATTGCTTCTTCAAATTCCATGTGTTTATTTTTATAGATTGCATATTGTTTCGTATCACTTACATTATAATATGGCATGTTTATCCAACTACCTGTACTATCACCTGTGACACGGAACTGTTTTGGAAATATTTCAACAGCAGTATTACGCAATTTTCGCACATACATATCTAGTGTAAGTACACTTGCTAATTTTCTTGTAAACTCTACTGCCCCACGTGAATCTACAAAATCTTTGAAGAATGTATATATATGCAGTCCACCAGATTTAGAACGGAATGGAAGCATAGGTAGATTGTTACGCTCAATACCCTGTATAAATATATCTAGATTTTTATCATACACATCAACATCAATAACAGTAAAACGACAAGTACCTTGTGATGTGACAGGGATTACACCTAATCCCTGCACACCATCAAGGTGTTGACTATACAAATCTAATGTGACAATACCATTAGTGTCTGTTGGTTTTACTGTTCTGTTATGGCCTTCTTCCTTCTGCCCATCTTCTGTAAACTTATAGGTATGAATACCATAACCATTGGCCGAACCGCTGAAGTATCTCTGAAATTCTATTACTGCAAGGCTCGACACATCATCAGTACCCATAGTCTACCTCTTATTTGTATACTTGTTGTTACCATACTTGTTGTACACTGTGTAATACAACTTTTCAAGTTCCTTGTCTGATTCTATGAAACGTATAAACTCTTTTATGTGCTCAACAATTTCTTCTTCGATAAGACTATAATCATCTACAAAGTAATCAATCATGTATACATCTTTTACAATAGATAAACTTCCTTGTTGCCATTCAGATACACAGTATGTAAATCTCGGTATATCAGTAGAATATGTATTAAATCGATGTTGCCATTTCTCTAGATAGCTTGTTGCACCACGATAGTTTCCTGTTGTTTTTACATCAACAATATCATCCGTTCCGAGCGCATCAATCCTATTATATAACAAATATTCTTCACCATCAATCTTGATGAATTTCTTTGCTACAGCCTGATACGCCATTCCACGTACGCGTTCACACACTTTTTTAAAGTTGTCACTTGCTTTAAGTGTACTCAGGTCTGCTACATTCGCATTTGCATATACATAATTCTCAAATGCACTACCAGCCTTTGTCTCAGGTGTTTCTGTAAACTCACGTGCCAACGTTGCATGTAATCCATCATAAGCTCTTTGTTTCCAAGATGCAGGACATTTATGTAACCAATCAAATCCATCCAACAACGTTGGTGCTATCAATAAAGCCATACTTAGCTCCTTAGTGTGTAAGTAGATGACAAAAGTACCCTACCATAACTGATAGGGGTGTATTGCATGGTCTAGTAGGGAATGTTTGCTGTCTTGTTTTGAGTTTTTACTGTATCATCACCACCAGCAAGCGAGTAGTCAACTTTCTTTCCTGCAAGAAGTTTACGTTCTTGCATGACAATGTTGTACACATTCTCGTCAACAAACTCTTTGAACGTGAATGTAAGTGCTTTCCACTTACCTTTGTCGTTCTTCATATCAACGGTGGTTCCAGTGATAATCTGATGATGGGGCAGGGCTTTTTGTCCATCTGCAAAACGCTTTGTAAGCAGAAGAGTATTAAGAATTTTTCCCTGCTTCAAATCCGCAGAATCAGCAGAGAAGATTACAACACCATCTTCCTCATGTCCGTTAATCACCATGTAATACATGTATGTCTCGTCAAGGTCATTTCCGTTACTGGCTTTCTTTGTACCAAACTTGGTTGGGTCAATAGCCAGTGCCATAGCTTCTTCTGGTTGGTGATATCCAGCAAAACCACCTCTTTCAGGAAGCCACTCTATAAAGATGTGCTCAAACTTTATTACAACAAAGTCAATAGATTTACCATAGTTCTTGTGTGTTACACTATTGACTATATCCCCAAGTTTTGCCCCAGCCATGTACCGCGACTCTGATTCATCAAGTTCAGGGCTCATTGCATTCAACACCTTTATAAAAGGTATTGCCATTGTGTCAATTCCAAGCCCCTCAAATCCAACAGCATTATCATGCTTGTCAATAAATGCTGGTAGACCGATTGTTGCTTTTGCCAATTCAGTACTTTCTTTTTTGTCTGCCATTTTTGATATCTCCTATTTGGTCGTGATTTTGGTTTTCGTCAAAGTGAAAACCTTTGCAAACTCTGGTAACTGGGAAGGGTCAAGATACTTTCCTGACATAATACCTGCTTCCCGTTCTTCTGCTTTCACATCAAAGCCACACGCTTTGCGGAAATAAGATTTGGTTGTTTGTGAATGTACGTTCATTTCAGCTTCATATGGATACTCCTTATTCATGAGGAACGAATACAGTTCACTCATCTTTGTTCCATCGACTTTGCCAATAGCAAGCTGTGTCTTGATAAGTTCAGCATCACCACGACTCTTAAGGAACTGGAAGAATGCATCCTTATCCTTAATGGTAACGTTTATATCCTCTTTCAATTCGACACTCTCACCAGTAGCAAGCTTAATACGTGACAAACCATTTGCTCGTAACAACGCTGGAATCTGTTCCATTGAAAGGCTGTTCAAAATCTTATTCTCACACTCTAATTGAAACTCAAGGTCTGCCACAATCTTCTCGTAGGCTAACTGTGTTTTTACAAGTTCTGCAAGTATTTGCAGAATATTGCCATTGTCTACAGGTTCTTCATCATTAATAAATGACGGTCGTTCATTCATCTTCTGTCTCCTCTTCTTGTAGTATATCTTTAATGCTCATGTCAGTAAAGTAAGCATTTAAATCTCGTCCAGTCTTTATACTCTTGTATACTTTTTCATCAATTGTGCCTTTCATTATGATATCTTTGTATACACAAGTCCCCTTTACACCAATTCTGTGACTTCTATCCTCTGCCTGTAATCTATTCTCAGTACGATAATCATTACTGTAGTAGTACTGTAACGTGGCATTTTGTAGGTTAAGCCCAAAACCTGCTGTGGCCGTGTTACCAATAAAGATATCATATTTCCCTTCATGAAACTCTTTCTTTATCTTATCACGGTCTTCTGTAGATACCTTGCCATAGTACACACAACACTTGTATTGTTTGCTTAATTCCTTGTACAACAACTCAATCTCTGGTACAAACGCCGCCCATACAATGACTTTGGTAGCTTCAAAATCAACTTCTTCAAGGTCTTCAAGCAGTCGTATGACTTTTGCATTTTCATCAGGATTGATAGGTCTTATATTTGCACGTTCATCTTCTGTATATGGAAAAAACCCACCAGACACTTGCATGAGACGCAAACCTAAAGATAATTTGTTGAACACTGTAAGCTCTTTGTCCATATACTCAGCATACAACTGTTCCTTCAAATTTTTGTATATCTGCTTTTGTTCCTTTGTCATAATTACATACATTATCTCATATACTTTTTCCGGCAAATCCAAACAATCTTTCTTCCTTACAGACATACCGTCATGTTCAATGTACTTTTTAAGCTCGTCCATATTCTTAAACTTGCCATACTCACTCATACGTTCAACTTGGCGCACATCACGTTCTGATAGCCCTGTGAGTGATGATACAAACGAGTATCCAAAATCAGTTACACATGGAGGTAAACCCTGCATTTCATTCTGTTCAACTTGTTTCTTTAGCAAGCCCTTTGTTATACCAAACGTCTTTTCATCAAGTGTCGTGTTATACATGTTGCCCGTACGTTGATTTGTGGCACGCATCATAATACCATACTTATGCTGGAACATGAAATAATTGCAATTGAAATAGTTAGCTTTTAAGAATTCAAACTGACTCCACAAGTCAAATGGACTCTTTGTAGCTGGTGTCCCTGTAAGTATACAACCACATCCATATTTGTTAAGTCTATGGATACACACTGAACGCTTTGCTGTTGGGGTCTTTATTCGTGTCGATTC
>Ga0247842_10001051_pt1 | contig 49773 bp, 42 predicted proteins | sample LaCruzMarch2015__3_FD_192411 | JGI IMG/M metagenome (GOLD analysis project Ga0247842, IMG submission 192411) | Freshwater microbial communities from meromictic Lake La Cruz, Castile-La Mancha, Spain - LaCruzMarch2015_19m | ecosystem: Environmental > Aquatic > Freshwater > Lake | place: Spain... | reverse complement strand
GCGATCTAAACCACGACTCCGTCCAGACTGAAATCCTTACTATGATCGCCGAGAAGACCGGCTATCCCAAGGACATGCTGGAACTTGATCTCGACATGGAAGCTGATCTCGGCATCGATACGGTCAAGCAGGCCGAACTGTTCGCCGCCATACGCGAGCATTACAATATCGCCAGGAAAGAAAACCTGTCGCTTAAAGATTACCCGACCATCAGACATTGCATCCGTTTCGTCCTCGACGAAACGGATAGCAAAACAGCGCGGCAGCAAGACAGCGCGGCAGTTGCGCCGGCCATTAGCCAGAAAGAAACTTCTGAAGCAAATGGCATACGGCAAATGGCAAATGGCGATCTAAACCACGACTCCGTCCAGACTGAAATCCTTACTATGATCGCCGAGAAGACCGGCTATCCCAAGGACATGCTGGAACTTGATCTCGACATGGAAGCTGATCTCGGCATCGATACGGTCAAGCAGGCCGAACTGTTCGCCGCCATACGCGAGCATTACAATATCGCCAGGAAAGAAAACCTGTCGCTTAAGGATTACCCGACCATCAGACATTGCATCCGTTTCGTCCTCGACGAAACGGATAGCAAAACAGCGCGGCAGCAAGACAGCGCGGCAGTTGCGCCGGCCATTGGCCAGAAACAGGGAACTGCCATTAGCCAGAAAGAAACTTCTGAAGCAAATGGCATACGGCAAATGGCAAATGGCGATCTTAGTTCCGAGCCGCTCCATATTCCGGAAGCGGCGAAACAAGAAATATCCTATCCCAAACGCCATATTCGTTATGTGCCGACCATCATCCCGGCCCCGGTGGAGAACGAAGTTATAACCAAGCTTTCCTCAAAGAGGCCGGTGGTCATTTTCGGGGAAGACCTGGACCTTATTAAAGCGTTCAGATCCGAACTGAATAAGCACAGGATAGAGTCATTTGTATTCACCTCTGCCAAGACTAAACTTAAAGATACCGTCCAGGTTGATTTCAGGGACCTGCCCGCGTTGGAAAAGGCCTTGGCCGATTTCGCGTCCGCCCACGACAACGTGCAGGGAATATTCTATCTCATGGGCTGTGTCATCAAGGGTTTGGGCGCGGAAACTAACGCGTTCGAAGATCTCAAACGCTACGCCATGCCGCTCTTCTTGGCCGCCAAGTATTTTAACGGCGGGCTGAACAAACTGGAGGAAGGCCATTCCACTTTCCTGGCCGTCGTTACAACCCTGGACGGCGGCTTCGGCTACAAGACCCGGGAAATTTACGACCCGATCTACGGCGCGATACATGGTATAACTCTGTGCCTCAGAAAAGAGCTGGATAAGAGCATCGTCAAGCTCTTGGACTTTGAACCGCACGCTTCTTCCCAGACCATTGTCCAGAAAACTTTTTACGAGATACTTTATTCCGACAAGCGCCTGGCGATCGGCTATGCCGAGAATAAACGCTGGACGCTCATAGGCAAGCCGGAACTGCTGGAGAAAGACAAGGAACGCACACCTCTCAACGGCAAGAAGGTAATTATAACCGGCGGCGGTCGCGGCCTGGGCGCACTGTTCGCCAGAACTATAGCGGCGCAGCACAAACCGCATATCGTCATCCTTGACATTATAGAGCTTAACGCCGACTCCGCCCGTTTCGCCGCGATGAGCGAATCAGAACTCAAAACCTACAAGACCGGAACGCTATGGCAGGAACTGAAAGCGAAAATGGATAAAGCAACTCCGGCGATACTGGAAAGGGAATTCACGCGTGTTAAAGATTCCGCCCAACTCTACCGTTCCATAGAGGAGCTGAAAGCGCTGGGGGTTAAAGTCAGCTATTATCGCTGCGACCTCAACAATAAGGAAGTACTAGACTCGGTCATGAACAATATAAAGGCCGATCTCGGACAAGTGGACGGCGTTGCGCATTTCGCCGGCTTGGAGCGCTCAAAACTTGTAGTGGATAAGACCCTGGAAGAATTCTTCCTGATCTTCAACACCAAGGCTAATAGCGCCATAAACATGCTCAAATCCGGGATCGTAAAGGAAAAAGGCTTCTGGGTGATGATCTCATCTATCGCCGGCAAGTTCGGCAACCTCGGCCAATCCGACTACGCCGCCGCTTCCGATTATATCGCCAAACTGGCCATAAGTCTGACCAACAAGGGCGTTCGGGCCTTCGGTGTTGATATGACCGCCTATGCAAATATCGGTATGGGCATACGTCCCGGAGTTGAAGCGTTTTTAAAATCGCAGGAGCTGGACTTTCTCTATCCGGAGGAAGGCATGAACGCGCTGGCTGACGAGTTGGTCTACGGCAAGGTCCCTGAGATCGTACTGTCCGGCAGCCTGGGAAAACTTGATTGGGATAAGCAGCTCCGCTTCGACCCCAACTTCCCCGACGCGAGCGGCTCGGAGTTTCATTTTCTGGAGCGCGCGGCTAAAAATGTGAAGGGCCTTGAACTTGAGGCAGCCAAGGAATTCTCGGTAGAGAAAGACCCGTATCTGGCCGATCACGCTATTAACGGCACTCCTTATCTGCCGGGCGTCATGGGCATTGAGACATTCGCCGAGGCCGCGGCCGCTGTTTCCGGAGAAAACCCCAGGGTTCTCAAAGACCTGCGCTTCACCGTGCCTATAAAGCTGCTGCGCGGCAAGCCGGTAAACGCTCTGGTGAGGGCCAACGCTCAGCGCGGCGGCTACGACCTCAGGATAGAATCCGATTTTGTAAACGCCAAAGGCGTGAAACTCGGCGCCACGAAAACACATTTTTCGGCGCGCTACGAACCCGGCCCTGTTAAGGGCGGCTGGGAAGGTCTGGATAAGCCTGACCTGCCCAAACACGCCAAATATAAAATCACGGCCGAGGAGATTTATAATATTTATTTCCACGGCCCCAGCTTCCGCGTGCTGGACGGAATACTTTCTATAGAAAGGGACGCTGTCCTTGGCGTTTTCAAAAAGCCGGTGGCCGCGCTGTGGCGCGTAAAAACCCCGGCCCTGCTGTTCCACCCCATGGTGCTGGAAGCCCTGTTCCAGACCTGCGGCTGGCGCGACATTCACTTTGACCGGAAAATGATGCTCCCTGACGGAGTTGGCCAGGTTGTTGTTTACGATAACAATCCGGACCCCGACCGGCTCTACACTTACGCCGTCTACAAGGGGACCACGGAAGACGGGAAGACCCTTTACGACGCATACGCCTTCGACAGCGAAATGCGCCCCGTAGCCGAATTAAAAGATTACATGGGAATCCCGACGCAGATATAGCCGGGCATATGACTACGCGGGTGGAAACGGCATAATTCAACCATATCCACAAATGCCCGGCCGGAGCACCGGGAAATTGGCTCATCAAAATCAGCCCGCCCGCGTCCTGCAGCACTTTCAGGCGGTGGTAAATCAGGCAAAATGTCTTGTCGCCCACAAGCGACTTCCTGAGAGATAAAATGCAGGACAGTCTCCCGGCCAAAAAATATTTAACTTTGCAGAGCGACACGAATTACTGCGCCATCAGCGACCCATACGGTTACAAGTGACCAAAACTCGCAGAAATTCACTGCAAATTATTTCAAACGGGGTTTGAGCCACCACATAACGCGGCCGCAGATGTTTCGGCGATAATGAATTTTTTTGGAAATTAAAGCGATCGGGGATCATCAAGATTTAAAAGCGCGTGTTGTATTTGGGTGATTATGATTGAAGTAATCGGTAAAATAGTTCTGGGCCTGGGCTTAATGTTCACAGGTGTCCAGATGCTTTCAGCCAGTCTCAAACAAATAGGTAGCCGGCAGTTCCGGGTGCTTGCCGCTCGATTCATTTCCTCGCGCGGACGGGCCGTGGCGTTCGGCCTGGGGTCCGGGGCGGTAATGCAAAGCACATCGGCGGCGCTGATGATTTTGGCAAGCCTGATCAGCTCCGGAACGCTCAATGTCTCGCAGGCAATCTCTATCCTTAATGGATTTAGCGTAGGGAACTGTGTTTTGCTGTTTATAGTCTCTCTGAATATTTCCGTGGAGGTCATGTTTATCGTAGGGTTCTGCGGGATAGCGCTGTATTTGATAAAAGACGAGAGATACCGCACGTATTTGCTCATCGGCCTGGGATTGGGAATGATTTTCTTTGGAATCGGCATGATGGCTGCCGGAGTCAAACCGCTGCAACAGGAGGCTTGGTTTACCGGGGCAATGGCGTTTAGCCGTGATTACTCGCTTTTATCCGTTATGGCAGGTCTGGCGCTGGGATTCATAGCGCAGTCCTCTACGGCTGTAGCGCTTGTGGCGATCGGACTGGTGCGTGAGAACATCCTGACAGGACCGCAGGCGTTTCTGTTCATATATGGCGCGGCTATAGGGTCGACCATGTTCAAGGTGATGCTCGGAACCGCATTCCGCGGAACATCGCGGCAACTCTTACGGTTTGTGAACATATTTAATATATTCGGGGCCGCGGTTTTCATCCTTCTCTATTACATCGAGGTCTATCTGCATGTTCCGCTGGTGATGGCGCTGCTGAATTCGCTCAAGCTGGATCTGGGATATCAGACAGCCCTGGTGTTCCTTCTTTTTAATCTGACTTCGGCAATTTTCTTTACTACAATTGACGGACCACTGATCAGATGGCTGGCGAGTTCTTTCCCGCCGTCGGAGGAGGAGGGCCTGGCCCATCCCAAATATCTGTCGGAGTTCCAGCCGCAGGACCCAGACACCGGCCTGGAATTAATCCGCCTGGAACAAACTCGCGAGTTGGAGCAAATCGCGTCATTCGTCTCTACGGCAATAGAAAAGCATGGCAGCACCGACCTCGCCTCACGTTATGAGGCCTTCAAATCCCTTGCGCGCGAGGTGGCAGCGTCTACTGCGGCGATGGCAGCCATGCCGATGGCCCCTCAGACGGCAAAAGATCACGCATACTTTCAGACACGTCAGGCTCTGCTTGACCAACTTGCCGACAGCACCGCCTCAGGCATGAAAATCATCACGCAGGCAAGGGCATATCCGGCAATAAAAAAACTTTCAGACGCCTGTATGGAGTCGCTGGACTTCCTGCTGAACTTTGCCGCCGAAACCGAAAAAACGAATGCACCGGAACAGGCTCGAACACTTCTGGACCTGAGTTCCGGCAATGGCCCGTCCATGGAACAGCTCCGCAAGGCCTATATGAACAGCGACAACCTCGGCTCGGCCAAAGACAAAGGGGCACTGCTGGACCTGACGATAATAATGGAAAAGATTATCTGGCTCCTGAATCGTTTCTATAGCTTAAAAACCGCCCGGGAAAGCTGATGTGTAGTGACCGGTTTTACTTGGACACTGTTTAGGCACTTTTTTTGAGTCAAATAGCACATCCTGAAAGCGGCTATAAACCGTTTCAGCTTAAAAAAATTTGTAAGGATATTTGTTTACAATAGGGTGGGGGAAATATTATTTTAGTTTAAGGAAGTGCCGGTCTGTAATACCGAGCGAGCATCAAGTGTGTAAGTTTTTATGGAGGGGTGGCGAGGGCATGGGTTCGGCGGGCCTTCGCGCAGGGCGAGGCTTGCGTAAGCGCCGAGCCTGGATGGCCGCAACGGCCAGGTCTGTGCGGGAGCGCGGCCACTGTGTGGCCGATAGCGTGCCCACCGAGAACCCATGCCCTCGACAGGACCCCGACTGGGCTTCTCGCGGCTCAATACCCAAAGCCGACCAGCCGGCGTTTAATTTCTACTATGCCTGACAAGATACGAATTGGGAGCATAACGGACCTGGGGAACGGGGTACGTATAAATCTTCTGCGGTCCGATAGCGCCCCGACTCCTGAGACTTTTCTTTCAAAATCGGAACTGGAGAAGTTCGCTTCCTTTAAGATAGAGAAGCGGCGGCGCGACTGGCTGGGGGGGCGTTATGCCGCCAAAACCCTGCTTAAAGAAGCCCTTTATCTGCAGGTACCGCTCTCTGCTATAGAGATAACCTACGATTTGTCCGGACGGCCGGTATGGATATACGGGAAAGTCCAGCGCCTCCTCTCTATCACCCACAGCGGCCCCTTCTGCGCCGCCGCCTGCGGCGCGGCCGGCACTATGTTCCTAGGCATAGATCTTGAAAAAGCTGAGCCGCGAGCCAACGCTTGGTATCAGGATTATTTCTATAAAGAAGAGTTGATGAGCAACGCTGCAGTACGACAGCAAGCAAGTACGGCAGGTTCGAAAAAAGCGGACATTGACGTTCCACTATCCACTATTCAGCGAGCCACTCTCCTGTGGACCCAAAAGGAAGCACTGTTAAAGGCCCTAGGGCTCGGCCTTAAAGCCGACCTGCTGGATGTAAACCTGGAGGGTGACGCTCCTAAGTTTTCGCGGGCCGCCTTGAAACGCTATGAAGAGCTGGGCAGTCCATCGTTCAGCCTGGCCACTTTCGCCCCGGAACCGGGTTGGGTCCTGTCTATAGCCCGCACCCGCCAATAAGAAAGGCGGGGCCGCCTTCTGCAGAAAAGCGGACAAGCCCCTTCAAACTTGCTAAAATAATAGTACCTTTTAAAAGTTGGCTCTGTTCTGCGTATGGCATATGGCAAATGAGTAACCTTATCATGGATATCAAGGAGACTACATGTCCGATTTAATGGATGACCCGATAAGCGGCGCGAGCGCTCAGGCTGCCGGCCAGAAAAGCCACCCAAAAAAAATCAGGGTTGTCCCGGAATCTCTAAAGAAGTTCAGGGAGATAACGGCGCTTGCGGCAGCCGGCGGCCCGCCAGAAAAGATAGAAGCCCAGAAAAAGAAGGGAAAGCTCACAGCCAGGGAACGCATAAATTATCTGGTGGACGAGGGTTCCTTCCAGGAGATAGGCTTGCTGATGGAATCGCGCTGCACTGATTTCGGCATCAAGGATAAACACATCAAAGGCGACGGAGTAGTAACCGGCTTCGGACGCGTGAACGGACGCCCGATAGCGCTTTTCTCGGAAGACTTCACTCAGTTGGGCGGCTCTCTGGGCCGCACGCACGCCGACAAGATAGCCAACATTATGGATATGGCGCTTGAAGCCCGCATGCCGGTAATCGGCATCCTGGATTCCGGCGGCGCCCGCATCCAGGAGGGTGTGGACAGCCTCGACGGATACGGCGAGATTTTCTACCGCAATACCAAGTCCTCAGGCGTCATCCCGCAGATTTCTATCATTGTCGGACCCTGCGCCGGCGGCGCGGTCTATTCGCCAGCGCTTACTGATTTCGTTTTCATGGTCAAGGGCATCAGCCACATGTTCGTCACCGGCCCCGAAGTAGTGAAGGCCGCGACCGGAGAAGCCGTGGATTTTGAAACCCTGGGCGGTTCCATGACCCACGCCTCAAAGTCCGGAGTCTGCCATTTTGTGGCTAATTCGGAGCCTGATTGCTTCCGCCAGCTGAAAGAGCTGCTCAGTTTCCTGCCAGCCAGCCGCTACGAGGCCCCGCCAGCCCATGAAACAAATGATCCGATCGACCGCAAGATACCGCTTCTTGAAAAGCTTTGCGAAGTGGATCCCCGCAAGCCTTACCGCGTCCATCACATCGTCTGGTGGCTTTCCGACGATCACAGGTTCCTTGAAGTGCACCACGATTTCGCCAAGAATATCGTCACCGGCTTCATGCGGCTTGGGGGCACTGTGGTGGGAGTAATAGCCAACAACCCAGCGCATATGGCCGGCGCCCTGGACATCAACGCAAGCGACAAGGCAGCCCGCTTCGTCAGGTTTTTAAACAATTTCAATATACCCATATTAACTCTGGTGGACGTGCCGGGCTATTGGCCGGGCGTGGCACAGGAACACGGCGGCATAATCCGTCATGGCGCAAAGCTCCTTTACGCCTATTCCGAAGCCAGCGTTCCTAAAGTGACGCTCGTGCTCAGAAAGGCTTACGGCGGAGCTTATATCGCCATGAGTTCCAAACTGATGAAAGGCGATTTGAATTTTTCTCTCCCGTCAGCCGAAATCGCCGTCATGGGCCCGAGGGGCGCCGTGGAGATACTCTACTCCCGGCAGATAAAGGAAGCCAAAGAAGAGGACCGGGAAGCGCTGAGAGCGAAGCTGGCCAAGGAGTATTCAGACAAGTTCGCTTCGCCCTATCAGACGGCTTCTACCGGTTCACTGGACGAGATTATTGAACCGGCCACCGCGCGCCTGCGCCTTATAACCGCGTTCCGCATGCTGGCGGGCAAACGCAGGCCCGGCTCTCACGCGCACACGGGGAACATACCGCTGTAGACGCGAAGCGATTTAGCAACTTAGAGGCACAGCAGTTCAGCAGTTTAAGATGTGCATCTGAATTGCTTTACATCTAAGTTGCTTTACCTCTAGACGGCTTTGCATCCGTTATAAGTTCCACTAATGGATATTATTAGATATATTATTTAAGGAGATGTTTCTGTTTTTTGTATAATTAATTTATGGACCTCGTCACCACACTAAAAATCGCAGTAGCAGCACCGATAATAGGCTCGCTTCTAGTCCCCGTAGCCGCTAAAATATCTGTCAAAGCCCGCAACGCGTACGCCGTCGCGCTTGGACTTGTGACCTTCGCCGCCGCCGCCTTAATGATTCCTCAAATCTTGACCGGCCTGACCGCGACCTATTCCTTAAGCTTCCCGCTGGGCTTTGATTTCGTGCTCAGCGCGGACATGCTTTCGGTATTTATGGCCGTCATCTCCTCTTTCGTCAGCGCTATAATCCTTATCTATTCCGTGGATTATATCTCTCATTACGATAACCAGACCGAGTATTACGCCATGGTGGTCCTGTTCCTAGGCTCCATGATGGGTTTGGTCTTCTCCGCCAACCTAATATGGATGTATGTGTTCTGGGAAATGACCGGCTTTGCCAGCTGGCGATTGGTCGGTTTTTTTCGTTCCGATAGGGACGTCTCCAAGGCTAACAAGACGATTCTTGTGACCGTTTTCGGAGCGCTCTGCATGCTTATCGGTATACTGATGATCTATTTTGACAAGGGGACGCTGGACCTTAGACTTCTGCACGGCGAGCCTATCGCCCTTATGGCCGCGGCACTAATACTTATCGGCATCCTGGCTAAATCGGCCACCCTGCCGTTCTCAACCTGGCTGCCGGACGCCGGCGTCGCCCCGTCCACCGTCACCTCACTGCTGCACGCGGCCGTACTGGTCAAGATCGGCGTCTACGCCTACGCACGCCTGTTCGGCGCCACCTTCGTGGTCGACCCGATTTTTTCGCAGGCAGTGTTGATCATCGCCGGCTTAAGCGCCCTGGTCGCGGCTGGAGCGGCGCTCATAGAGAAGGATATTAAGCGGATCATCGCCTACTCCACCGTGAGCCAGATCGGCTTCATTTTCCTGGGCCTGGCTTCGGGCAACAAAACCGCTTTCGCCGGAGCGCTCCTTTATATCCTGATGCACAGCGTCGCCAAGGGCGGATTGTTCCTGTGCGCCGGCATAGTGGAGCAGAACACGCACACCAAAGACATCACCAGAATGGGCGGCCTAATCAAAACTATGCCCTGGACCGCCATCGCCTTTGCCTTGTGCTCGCTGTCCGTGATGGGCATACCGCCGTTCGGCGGCTTCTTCAGCAAATTTCTGGTCTTCAAAGGCGCGGCACAGAACGGCAGCATCCTGGTGTTGATGATGTTCCTGGCCGGCGCGATAATGACGCTTTTATATCTCGTTCGCCTTTTCTATATGATCTTTCTCGGAGAAGACAAAGAAACGAACCCGCGGGAAGGCTCGCGCGTCATGGTGGCGAGCGTTATGGCCCTGGCCCTCATCGGCTTGGCCCTCGGCGCGCTTATTTATTATCCGTCCTCTTATGTTGATATGCTGACCACGCAATTAAGCGTGGGGCTGAGCGACACGATTCAATAATCAAGCGCAATCAAAATGACATCATCCAATAAGCAGGTCAACTTCTAATGAACCCAATACTGATCCCCATAATCTTACCCTTAGCCTCAGCATTACTGATCTTACTGATATCTGAAAAGACCCGATACATAAAGGAATTACTGACTATAGCGGTAACCGGCATCTGCCTCCTCAGCGCCGTATCGATTATCGCCTCGGCTCTTTTCGGGGTTTCCATGGAATTCGCCTCGGCTTGGGCGGGTTCAGGCATCGTCTTCACACTTAAAGCGGACAAACTCAGTTCATTCCTGCTGCTGGGACTGTCGCTCTTCTCCTTTGTCATCGCTATCTACTCGTTCAGCTATAAACAAAAAGGAAATGCCAGATGGTTTTATTTCAACCTGCTGATAACAGCTTCCTTCTCCGCCGGCGCCGCTTTGGCCGACAATCTGGTAGCTATGCTTTTCTTCTGGGAAGGCCTGCTTATATTCCTGTACTCCTTCATAGCTCTCTCACAATCAGGCCAGAACGCCAAGAAAACAGCGATGAAGGCTTTTCTTATCAATGGCGTGACCGACCTCTGTCTCCTTACGGGCATCTGCATCACCGGTTACATCGCCGGCACCATGAGCATGGCGGGCATCTCCCTCAACAAGCTCACTCTTGACGGCTGGGCGGCGCTCGGCTACGTGCTAATGCTTATCGGCGCGCTCTCAAAAGCCGGAGCCATCCCGTTCCACACCTGGATCCCTGACGCGGCGCTGGACTCCAGCGCGCCTTTCATGGCCTATGTGCCGGCGGCCGTGGATAAGCTCTTAGGCATATACTTTCTGACGCGCATCAGCGTATATTTGTTCACCCTTAACGGGTTCGCGCAGCTGGGCCTGATGACCCTGGGCGCTCTTACGATCCTCATCGCGGTCATGATGGCCTTCGTGCAGAACGACTATAAACGTCTTCTCTCCTACCACGCCGTAAGCCAGACCGGCTACATGATACTGGGCATCGGCACACTGAACCCCATAGGCATCGCCGGCGGCCTCTTCCACATGATAAACCACGCCACCTATAAATCCTGCCTTTTCATGACAGCGGGATCGGTTGAGCGCCAGACCGGGTCCAACGACCTTTCAAAACTTGGCGGCCTTTTCGGCGTCATGCCGGTCACGGCCGTCTGCTTTATGATCGCGGCCGCGGCTATCTCCGGCATCGCCCCCTTGAACGGTTTCTTCTCCAAGGAATTGATCTACGCGGGCACGCTGAACACCGGATACACGGTATTCTTTATCGCGGCCGAACTCGGCTCGGTACTGACCCTGGCCTCTTTCCTGAAGCTGGGACACTCGGTCTTTTTCGGCAAACGCCCCGAGGCGCTAAACAGCACGCGCGAAGCCCCGTTCTCCGCCCTCCTGCCGATGCTTATCCTCGCCGGCATCTGCGTGGCTTTCGGCTTCGGCGCCAAGCTGCCGGCGCAATTTTTGATAGATCCTTCTCTGCAAAATCTGGGGCTTGTACATACTGAGGCAATCGCCGGCTTTCATTTCAACGGTCTCTTCTGGGCGTCCATCGTTGTCATACTTATAGCGTTGATCAACCATATGTTCGGCCTAGCGGCTGCGTCCGGCGTCGCCAGCAAGTCCTCAGATCACATCCATTACGCCCCTGTCCTTAAAGAGATATACTCTATGGCGGAACAACGGGTGTTTGATCCTTACGAACAGCTGATGAGGCGTCTGCCGTCACTGGCGAACATCCTGTATAAGGTTGACCGGTTCTTCGACTATCTGACGGACGACCTGCCCTCATTCACGGCAAACGCCTTTTCCAGGACCTCTCAGCGCTTTCACACCGGCTCATATCCGCTCTACATGGCTCTGACCATAGCGGGCATCGCAGTCTACATAATATTCACCGCAAATTACGGAGGAATTAAATGACCACGAGCCTCCTGGCTTATCTGCTGATACCTCTTTTCACGGCCGTCCTCATACCCTTCGCCGCCAGAAACAGGCACAAGCTGGCCGACATCCTTGCAAACGTCACGCTGCTGGCCGGCCTGATCAACATCGGAGCCATCCTGTTTAACCCGGCCAATATCGCCAACTCTTTCGCCGGCGTACCCGAGGACGGCTTCGCGCTTCTGATGATCTTTATAATCTACCTGGTCGCGCTGTGCGTCACGTTCTTCTCTGCCTATTTTATGGGCGAGGATTCGACAGTCAACCGCGTCCCGTATTATTCGCTGATCATGACCTCGGTCGCGGCGATGTGCGGCATCGTAACTACCGGAGATTTCTTCACGCTATACATATTTGTGGAAGTCCTCGCGGTAACATCCTTCGCCATGATAACTTCTGATGACAGCTCTAAAGGCCTCGAGGGCGCCATCAAGTATTTTCTGCTAACCTTCCCCGCATCCCTGCTCATCCTTTTCGGCATCGCCTTCCTGATGCTGACAGCGGGAACATTCTCTTTTGAGAGCATAAAGATCATCATCGCCTCCGGCATGCCGGTGGGCCCGGTGGTCTTTGCCGTCTCGCTGATATTGCTGGGCTTCCTGATTAAATCCGGCGTTGTTCCTTTCCACACCTGGACGCCGGACGCGTACGAGGGGGCCTACGCGCCCGTCTCGGCATATCTCGCCGGCATCGTAACAAAAATATCCGGCGTGTACGCCGTTATAAAGATCTCTATAATGTTCAGACTTTTCGAGATCAGGGCCTACCACACCGCCGATATCCTGATGTTCCTCGGCATGCTGTCCATCGCTGTCGGCGCGCTGGCCGCCCTGCGCCAGAAAGAATTCAAAAGGATGCTGGCTTTCTCCAGCATAAGCCAGATCGGATATATCATCCTGGCGGCCGGCATGGGAACGCCGCTGGAATCCTTGGCGCCATCTTCCATCTGGTAAATCACGCCACCTTTAAAACCGTGCTTTTTCTTAACAGCGCGAGCCTTGAGAAAGGCGCCGGCACCAGCGACATGAGCAAGCTCGGCGGCATGGAGCACTCCATGCCCTGGACTTCCTGGACGTCCATCGTGGCGCTTCTTTCCACGGCCGGCGTACCGCCGCTGTCCGGATTCTGGAGCAAACTGATAATCATCATCGCTCTCTGGGACGGGGGGGCTAAGACCTACGCGGTTTTGGCGCTCCTGTTCAGCGTAGTCACCCTGGCGTATTTTCTGATAATGCAGAAAAACATCTTCTTCGGCAAACCCACGGAGGCTTCGCAAAACGCGCGCGAAGTCAGGCCCGCAATGCTGGCCCCCGTCGTAGTCATGTGCCTGTTTATCGTGGCCCTGGGAGTTTTCTTTCCTTATATCTACGCCTACCTGGTTGAGACCATCGCAGCGAGGATCATACTATGACCTATCACACACTGCTCTTCATCCTGGTCGCCGCGGCCGCAATAACAGCCGTTATGGCCCGAAGCCTGCTGCTGAGCGCCATTATGCTGGCCCTTGTAAGCGTCGGGGCATCGCTTATACTCTTCGATTTTCAGGCGCCCTGGGCCGCGGTCTTTGAGCTCTCTGTATGCGCGGGCCTTATCACTGTGTTGTTCGTCAGCGCCGTCAGCCTTATCCGCAACGAGGAAAGCAAAGTTAAAGATCTGCGCGCCCGCTTTTACGCCATGCCGCTGGTGATAGCGATAGTGGCCGTAGCGGCCTGGTTCTACGGCATCCCTTTCTTTGACTCCCTGAAAAACTGCGCCCTCCCAGGCGGCCGCGACAATTCGCTGGGTTCGATACTTTGGGACATACGCAGGTTCGACCTACTGGGCCAGGTTTTAATACTAGCCGCAGGGGTATTCGTTATCAATTCGATCTTCCCAAGGAGAAAAAAGCAAAAATGATAAACTCTTTTACGCTCGACTGGTTTTTTATCACCCTGATATTTTCCGCGGGCCTATACTGCATGCTCGTCTCACGCAATCTGCTTCGGCAGTTCATAGGCCTTGAGATCATGTCCAAGTCCTGCCTGCTCGGCGTCATCTCGGTCGGCTCGCTGACCGGCAACCTGGCGCTGGCCCAGGCCCTTATAATAACGATGATAGTGATTGAAGTCGTGGTCGTGGCCGTTGGCCTGTCGCTTCTGGTTAAGAATTACCGCCTGACCAATTCCATAGACATCTGGTCGCTAAACAAGCTGAGAGGCTAAACTTATGGACATTTTCTCCGCACTGATGTTTCCGCCGGTAACCTTTGTCATCGTGCTTCTGTTCGCACTGTGCCTGTCTGAGTTTTTTTCAGGCTGGGCCCCTTCCCCGAAAACCGAGGCCGGCTCCGGTAAGAACAAGCCTTACGCCTGCGGCGAGGATATCCCGGCCGAAAAAGTGATTCCGGACTATCAGGAATTCTTCCCGTTCGCTATATTCTTCACTTTGCTTCACGTGGCAGGCCTGATGCTGGCCACCTGGAGCCTTACCCAGCCGGCCGCGGGAATAGAACTGGTGGCGGGATATGTAGCGGCGGTGGCGGTCATATTGGCTATCTTATTCGTGGGTTGATTATAATATATGAAAATCAAAGACAAGATCATACTCTGGTCAAGACTTAAATCCCCCTGGATACTTCATTTTAACACCGGCGCCTGCAACGGCTGCGACATAGAAATTGTGGATGCCCTGACGCCAAAGTACGATCTGGAGCGCTTCGGCGTTGTGTTAAAACCGACCCCAAGGCACGCCGACATAATGGTCGTCAGCGGGCCGCTGACCCGCCAGCAGGTTAAGCGCATTAAAAGGATTTACGAGCAGATGCCGGAGCCAAAGTTCGTCATGGCCGTGGGAACCTGCGCCTGCTCCGGTGGCGTCTTCGACGGCTGCTACAGCGTGGTTTCCGGCATCGACAAAGTCATACCCGTCTCCATTTACATTCCAGGCTGCCCGGTCAGGCCTGAGGCTGTCATTGACGGAGCGGTTAAGTTACTGGGAGCCCTGGAAGCAAGTTCTAAAAAGTAAGAGTAAAGGGTTTAGGGAAGGAGTTCCTTATCTCTGCTCAAACCCAACCCCTGCACCCTAGTTTACGAGGTTAATTTTATGAGCGAATTTGAAAAAGAAGAAAAAATCAAGACGCAATTGGAAGCGAAATTCGGGGCCGTCATCACTGAGATGACCATCCAACGCAAGAACCGCGTATGGTTTGAAATACCTGCCGACCGGATACCCGAGCTGATGAAGTTCATGAAAACCGAAATGGGGCATACACATCTGGCGACCATAACCGGCTTCGACGGGGGGGAAAACCTGGGAGCCAACTACCACATCACCGACACCCACGGCATGATCACCGTTCGGGCTAAAACCCCGCGCGCCAATCCGCATCTTCCCACCGTTACCGGCGTTTTCCCCGGAGCGGTTCCCTACGAACGCGAACTGGAAGACCTTTTCGGCATAAAGATAGACGGCCTCGCGCCGGGACGCCGCTATCCTCTGCCGGACGATTTTCCGGCCGATCAACACCCTCTGAGGAAAGACTGGAAAACCTCGGATGCCTATCCCGACGAAGCACCGGCCAAACAGGAGGCTGCATAATATGTCCAAGATGACCATACCTCTGGGCCCGCAGCACCCTGCCCTTAAAGAACCGGTAAATTTCACGCTGGTGTTGGAAGGCGAGCAGATAACAGGTTCCACGGTAAACCTGGGCTACAACCATCGCGGTGTGGAAAAAGCCGCCGAAGCCAGAACCTTTCTGCAGGACATCTATCTTATAGAACGCGTCTGCGGCATCTGTTCTCACTCTCACACAACCTGCTACATCACCTGCGTTGAAGAGCTGGCCAAGGCTTTGGTGCCTGAACGCGCCCTGGCCATAAGAACCCTGGTGGCGGAACTGGAAAGAGTGCACAGCCATCTGCTCTGGCTCGGCATCGCCGGCTACGAAATGGGGTTTGAAACGCTTTTCATGTATTCCTGGCGAGACCGGGAACAGGTCCTGGACTGCCTTGAAATGGTTTCCGGCAACCGCGTCCATTACGGCATCAACACCATAGGCGGCGTGCGCCGGGATATCACCGCCGAACAGAAGAAAATCATCCTTTCAAAGATTTCCTATCTGGAAGAACGCACAAAGTATTATGTCAAACTGGGCACGGAAGAACCGACAGTACTCGCCCGCACCCAGAAAGTGGGCATGCTTCCGCACGACGTGGCCCTGGAGCGCGGAGCGGTTGGCCCCACGGCCCGCGCCAGCGCCGTTAAGCGCGATGTGCGCAAAGATGAGCCGTACCTGATCTACGATAAGCTGGACTTTAACCTTATAACCCACGACACCAACGATGTCTTCGGACGTCTGGTAGTGCGCGTGCTTGAACTGGTGGAATCCTATAAGATGATCAGACAGATACTTAACTATCTGCCGGAAGGCCCGATAGCCGTAAAAGTGCCGGCGAAGATAGCTCCGGGAGAAGCTGTCAGCCGCTACGAGGCCCCTCGCGGAGAAGATTTTCATTATGTAAAAGCCAACGGTACCGATAAGCCGGAGCGTGTAAAGGTGCGCGCCCCGACCATGGCCAATTACCAATCAGTCGCCTATATGCTGGATGGCGGCTATCTGGCCGACGTGCCGATGGTAATAGCAGCCATTGACCCCTGCATGTCCTGCACGGACAGAGCAATGGTCTACGACAGGAAAACCGACAAGATCAATATCTACGGCTGGGATGACCTGCGCAAACACGGTATTGAGTATTACAAGAAAAGAGGAATAGACTTTTCAAAGATGTGATTCTAGCGCGAAGCGCTATGACGCCATAGGCTTTAAGCCTTAAGCCATAGGCAGAAAGATAGGAAAAACCACTATAGGTCTTAGGCTTTATAATGTTTCTGCGTATGGCCGATAGCTTATGGCATAGTAGTATCTAAAACTTACAGCCTATAGCAGACGAATATCTTTTTAAAGGAAATTAACACATGACCATTGACCCCATATTGCTCGCGTTGATTTATATCCTTATTTTCCCCGGATTCTTGTTCCTGACGGCTTACGGCCTCTTTCTGCAATGGTTCGACAGAAGGCTCGCCGCAGTAATGCAGAACCGCGTAGGGCCTCCCTGGTACCAGCCGGCGGCTGACCTCATAAAGCTGCTGTCAAAGGAAGTCATCATCCCTGACGCCTGCGACACGGTGATGTTCAAGATCCTCCCGTATTTCGCCATCGCGGCAGTAGTGACCGCCGCGATGTTGCTGCCGATATGGACCGACGCGCTTTATTCCTTCCAGGGCGATCTGGTGGCGGTAATATATCTCCTGACCATCCCCACGGTAACATTCTTTCTGGCCGGCTGGAGCTCCACAAGCCCCTACGCCACCATAGGTTCCATGCGCGTCCTTACCCAGCTCTTCGCCTACGAAGTACCGATGATGCTATCGTTGATCGGCCCCGCGATACTCGCAGGAACCTGGAATGTCAGCGAAATAGCCTGTTTTTTCACCGCTAACAAGGCCTATATGCTGGCTCAGCTGCCGGCCTTCTTCGTGGCGCTTATGGCGCTGCAGGGAAAGCTTGAGCGCCTGCCTTTCGATATACCGCACGGCAAGACCGAGATAGTCGGCGGACAGTTCACGGAGTATTCCGGACGCCTCCTGGCATTCTTCTACCTGGCAGTGGATATGGAGATGGTGGTAGGAGCGGGACTGATCAACGCCGTGTTCCTGGGCGGCACGCTGGGGGCCGCCGGCCTTCTCGGCGCGGCGGTTTTCCTCGCCAAGACCCTGGCCATAGTTTTCCTGCTTACTCTTACAAAAGTTCTTATGGCCCGCGTCCGCATAGACCAGATGGTCAGATTCTGCTGGCAGATCCTGGCCCCCCTGAGCATGGCTCAGATTCTGTTGGACATCTTTATTAAATTCAGGCTAGGATAATAACCGCTTATGAAAAAACCAGCGAGAGCTTTGGGAGAAGTGATCAGTCACCTTTTCAAGAAAAAGGCGACCTGCAATTACCCTTTTGAGAAAGCCGTTGTGGACGCCCGCTTCCGTGGCCGCATAGCCTTTGAATCCGACAAGTGCATCGGCTGCAAGATGTGCGTGCGCGTCTGCCCCGCCAAGGCCATAGAAATAATTCTCTCGGCCGAACAACCTGCGGCGGCGCCGGTCGCGGAAGGCGCGGCCCCGATTCCGGCGAAAAAGAAATTTGACTGCATAATGAGCCTGGACCGCTGTATATATTGCTCGCAGTGCGTTGAGATCTGCCCCAAGAAGGCGCTGATCTCTACTCAGGACTTTGAACTGGCGCACACCGACCGCAGGACCCTTATACTTCACTACAAATAGCATATGAACGCTGACATCAACGCTCTTATAAGCGCGGAACTCTTTGGGAACAGAGTTTCGGGCTATCTTTATGCGGCCGCCCTGTTCGCTGCCGTCCTTATCGTCCTTTATTTTCTCAGACACATAGTCTTTGTCCGGCTCCAAAAAATAGCCGCAAAAACAGAGACGGATCTGGACGATCTGGCTATAGAGCTTATCACCATGATCCGCCCGATGGAATACGGGCTGATAGCCCTTTATATGGCCGTCAGATTACTGAACCGCCCACCCGGCTTTGACAAGGCCTTCACTCTCGTCCTGCTGGTATTTTTCACCTACCGCGCCATCACTCTGGTCCAGCGCCTCCTGAACTACTGGATAAACAAGACCGTCGCCCAGCGCGGCCTCTCGGAAACCGCCAAGAAGTCGGTCGTGCATAGCACGCAAGTAATCCTGCGCGCGCTTATCTGGGCCGCCGCGGCTCTTTTCGTGCTTGATAATATCGGCGTCAATGTGTCCGCGGTGCTTACCGGTCTCGGCATCGGCGGCGTCGCCGTAGCCCTGGCCGCCCAGGCTATACTGGGCGATCTATTCAATTTTTTCGTCATTCTGCTGGATAAGCCTTTCAATATAGGTGACTTTGTGGTTTCCGACACCGTGTCAGGCACGATAGAGCACATAGGTCTTAAGTCCACCCGCATCCGCAGCATCTCCGGCGAAATAGTGGTGGTATCCAACTCCAATCTCCTGTCATCGCGTATCAGGAACTACAAGGACCTCAATAAACGCCGGGTGGTATTCAAGACCGGGGTCGTGTACCAGACGGCGCCCGAAAAGCTGCGCAAGATACCGGCGCTGATAAAGACTGCCATCCTTGAGCGAACCGGCACTGAATTCGAGCGGTCAAATCTTTACAATACCGGAGACTCTTCAATAGATTTTGAAACGGTCTATTATATAACCAGCGGCGACTACCTGATTTACATGAATACGCAGGAGCAGATACTGCTGAGCATCCTGGAGGGTTTCGCAAAAGAAGGGATAGCCTTCGCCTACCCGACACAGACGCTATTTGTCAGCAAATGACCGCAAAGCGTAAAGAGCACCAAATACAAGGAGAATAAGAATGAAAAAAACAATTATATTTGCGGCGCTTATGGGCCTTACGTCCGGCCTCGTATGCGCCCAGGAACGCGTAGTAGTCACGGTCAACGGCGATAAAGTGACTTCCGCTGACATCACCAAAAAGTTGTGGTGGCAGTATTCCGCCAAAGGCCTCTCCGAACTTATAGACGAGAAGCTTCTCCTGAAAGAAGCCGCCAAGCTGAAGATTTCCTATGACGCAAAGGAGGCCGACAAGCGCTTTGAAACCCTCGCCGCAGGCTACAAGGATAAGAAAGATTTTGAGAATAACCTTAAGGTCGTGGGTTGGACAAGCGCCGACGTAAGGGAACTTATTAAAAGCCAACTGCTGATCAAGAACACCATCATCGCGGCAAAGGGCATAAGCGTAACCGACGCGGATATTAAAACTTTCTTTGAACAGAACAAAGAGAAACTCGGCAAGCCCGAGAGCTTTAAACTGCTTCAGATCTATGTGGGAACCAAGGCAGAGGCCGACGACGCCTATCTCGCGCTCTCAGCCGGCGCGGATTTCGCCAAGCTTTCCGGACTGAAATCCACTGACGAGAATCTTCGCAAGAAAAACGGAGATATCGGTTCCATCTCAAAAGGCCTGCTGATACCCGAGATAGAGAAAGAGATATTCGCTCTTACACCCGGACAGTATACCAAGCCTATAGTAACAGGCAACGGCTACAGCATTTTCAAACTGGAATCCTCCAAACCCGGCGAGAGCGCCAAACTGGACGACACCCTCAAAGCGGAACTTAAGATCGCCCTCATCAACCAGGCTGTGACCCAGAAACTGCCGGAACTGGTGTCCGAACTGCGCCAGAAAGCGAAGATAGAAGTGGCCAAGTAAGTGGCGAGTGACTAGTGGATAGTGATTAGAAAGAGAAAAAATACGGCGAATTAAAAATAAGAAAGGCGTCCTAACGGACGCCTTTCTTATTTCATTCCCGCCCACTAATCACTAAACACTAGCCACTTCCTTTTTGCCCCTGTTCATAAGACTGTGTATAGCGAAATAAATTATCATACCCGCCAGAATGATCTGCGTGGCGTACAGATACTTGGAGGCCGAGAAGGTGTACAGATCGTCAAACCGGCCGTAAAGCAGCGAGAAGCGCGCCATGACCGTGTTGCCGAAAGCCGCCCCGAAGTAGATCATCAGGAAGTAAATGCCGATGTTGGAGACCTTTTTGAAGTGGCCCTTATGCTCCACGGAGAAGAAGAAGTAGAACAGCACGCAAATGACGCCGAACGCCACAAGGAGCGAGTTAAAAATGGCCCAGGGAGTCATGGAAGCCATCATAGACAACGGTCTGATGGTCCCGCCGATCTGGTTGATAAAATCCGTGGAAAGACCGGCTGGAACGGCCAGGCCGGCGCCGTAGCCCATCATAAAGGTGAAGCCGTAGCGCGAAATCCAGGAGATCTTCGGGATAAACTGCGTAACCAGCGAAAGACCGAGCAGCGCGGGGATGATTACGGCCCATTGGCCGGCCATCAGCGGCTCCCAGACCTTGGGCTTCCAGATATTGTAGAGATATACCTGAAACCACCACCCCATGCCGGCGCCCAGATAAAGATGCTCGGCTATTTTAAAGAACGGATTATCTTTATATAAAAAACTGAAAAGAAATACTGTGAGACCCGCCGCTATCCAGGCACCCGCTATCATCCAGGTTTCAGACATTGCTGTTCTCCTCAATACGAAATGAAAAATATTTATTTGCCAGAAGCCATACGCTTTAGGCCATACGCAGAAAAAGTCTTATAACATATACACCCAACTAAAGAACTCCTTAACAAACCTATGGCATACGACTTAAAGCGTATGGCAACCTTATTACAAATACTTAATTATCAACAATATGATGTTGGACGTCAATATCAGCGCCAGCACCAGAATATGAGCCAGGTTCAGGGAATCGATCCCGGAAGTGCCTTTACCCGGTTCCTTGATAAGAGATTCGTATTCAGCAGCGCCTTTCATACCGCCGACAAGGCCTTTGAGCTGGCCTGTCTGAAGATACGGCCCGTAACCAGGCTGGCTTATCGCCGTTACTCCGCCTACCACAGGCACGGTAAATTTGTCGCCGACATATGCCACCCAATAATCCAGCATGGAAGTACCGGTGATACTGACTATCATGGCCATATTCTTATAATTCTTTATGCCCTGCATGACCGGCAGGGTTTTGGCGTCATTACCGTCCATATCCTTGTCATAAATACCGTAAAAATCAGACGCCATCTGCGTCATGACGGCCACGGCGTTAGCCATGTACGGAAAGATCACATAATCCGTACCTTTTACCTTATTATATTCCCCGGGGACCGTCTCGAATATCTGCTCTATAAGGCCTGTGGAGCCGGCGATATAAGTCACAACTCCCACGCGCAGATTCTTTTTGAAAGCGTGCCGCACCATGGCCACGGCCTGCGGATGCAGCTCAGGCCTGGTGGCGGGGTCATAATCCAGGGAAAACAACACAAAGGAACCGGCGGGGAGCTTGTCTAAATAATCAAACGCGTGCCGCACATCACGGGATATCGTTTTATTCGGCAGGCCGATAGGTTTAATAATGGGCGCGAAAAGCACTATAGCCAGCACCAGAAAGATCCAGCGCCTGTCTATTTTAAAGAATTTTTCAAGTTTTTCCTTGAGCATAGCGGTTAATCCTTACCCATGTATTGTCTTTCAATGCCGAAAATAATTTTGAACGAAGTTACGATGGCGCCTATGGAGATGCCTATCATAATGCCGCGTTTGCCGGCCACAGCCGGAACGCTCATGACCCACTCTATAACCTGGTCAACTCCGGCCCCGGTCCAGCCGAGTGCCGAATCCCAGATAATCTGGCCAAGAGGCACCTTGCCGAGAATCAGAAGGAACGCCGCGATAAACAGCACGAAAGCCTGCATCGATTTTATCCTGAAGGAGCGATAAGCCGTGGAGACGATATAAAAAGCCAGCACAGCGAACATAGTTGCGCTAAGCGCGTTATAGATATAGCGGAACGCCCAGCCGAGCAGCGTGGCTCCGGCCGGGGTGCTCTGCTTCCCTTCACTCATAAAAGCCGGTATGACCATGGCCAGAAAGCCAACAAACACGAATATGCTGTAGCCCCAACCGTCAACTTTGCGGCTGATCTTGTGGTAGTGGGAAAAGAACAGGCTGAAGAGGCCCAGCAGAAAGGCGAAGGCCGCGACTATATTTTCCCACTTGTTCATCATCTCGATATAATCCACCGAGATTTTGTGGGGGACATAGTAGGAGGCCAGCGTCAGCACTCCGAAAATGAACACTATCGCCAAAGGTATTTGTTTTTTTATCAGTTTCATATATTTTTAACTAAAGTGCTTAGTACTAGTGGTAAGTGGTTAGATTTTTTTATTTCCGTTCACTATCCACTGTTTCTAATACGCCTTAAACAAATTAAGAACGACTTGGACGAACGGGTCCCAGTGCAGCTTGGCGCCAATAGCCACAAGTATGATGCCGAAGAAAACAGACACCATGACCAATAGTTTACCGAAGTCCTGCACCTTGAGCGCGCTGAGCAGCATGGGTTCTTTGGACAGGTAAGCCCCGGCGGCGTAAAGCTCTTCTCCTATCAGGGTGTAGTCGCAGGCAGTGAAAAAGAACGGCAACTGAGACTCCACATCGGTGCCCGCTATCTGGATAGCTCCGCTGGTAGCCCCGACTTCGGCCATCAGCAGTGACTCGGCCATAAAATAGCCCATGAAGAATACCGCGGCGGGCTTTTCACGGGAGATCATACCGTCAACGGAGGCCGCATAGGAGAACTGATCCTGGCTGATGAACTGATTTATGTCTTCCCGATAGGAATCCGGCCGTCCGGCTTCCAGAAACGCCTGTTTCACCACTTCCTTACAAACTGTCATAACGATGGGGTCGTAATGCGGAACTTTTATCTGGCTGTCATACTGTGCCACTTTCTTGGAAACCTCGCCAAGGATAAAAGCGGAAGCGATAGTGGAAATGGAACTCATACCGCCGATGCCCGGCACATAATATATGGGCTTGCCCATCTCGGTGGCGCGGCCGATGGCTTCATCTATGGCGTCAAGGCCCGCTATACGGCGGATGAAGAGCCCTTTGCGCTTGGCGTGCGAAACGGCCCAGAAGAAAATAATTATGATGACGATGAGCAGCACAAGGTTGTTCACTCTGTCCAGGCGGAACCAGTTGCTGACTGTTTTAGCCGAAACGACCTGGCTATCATAACTTTTATTATCTTTTACCGCCGTCACTTTAAAGTGGAAAAGGGCGCCGGTGGACTGCGCGGAACCGTAGAAATTGCTTAGCTCAACTTTTACCGCGTGTTCCTTCGCGGAAACGTCCCAGGCCCAGAACGGCAAATCAATATCCTTGCCGGTCCTGGCGTCGGCGGTGAACTCATCGGCTTTTATCCAGCCGCCGGTCTCCATGGATGAAACATAAATCTGGTAAATGATATCCGGCGTGTCCATGGGCCGCACATTCCATTTAAGCAAAGCTGTTCCGCCGACATCATAAGGCATGTCTATGACCGCCAAATCCGTGACGGGGGGGAGTTCAACAGGTGTTTGTTTCTTATCCTGGCCGGGAAGCGAGGAAAAGACATTTGTGGAGGCGAATAACGCTAAAACTAAAGCCAAACAGAATTTATTTTTTATCATAACTTATACCAATATACACTTTTTCACGTTTTACCGGCAAGGAATTTTATCTCCGAATCATCAGGATTTTACCGGCTTCGGAGCACCTGCGTCCGCCCCTCCTGAACGATTCTTAAAATTCATGGTCGCCAGCAGTTTCCATGACAACCGCAACATCTCAAAAAAGCCCATGCTGCGGGAAACCCGCGTCGCCGCAAAAGTGTTGTAGTAAAAAACAAGCTGGAACAGCGGGTTTTCAGGCAGCTTTATCAGCAGCTTTATAAGCGGCATCAGGAGGGGAAAGCGGACAGCCACATGCGAAAGTTTGTAAAGGTTGAAGATCGCCCGTTTATCGGGCAGTTTTACGCCGTCAGCTGCCGCGTAGGAATCTACGGCAGTCGCAGCGCCCTCAAAAAGATCGTGGTCTTTCATATAATTCCACAGTCCTGTCCCGATAAGGGGCTTATAGATGGATGGCATTATAGTGTCGCTCCCGATCTTGGAGAGTAATTCAAGGGTCTGAAAAGCCTCGGCCATAGTTTCGGTCGGCAGTCCCAGCATTACGTAAGAATTGAACGGGATCCCGTGTTTCTTTAGAAGGGCGGCGTTCTCAATTATAATGTTATCGGACATATTCCGGTGAAGTATCTCGTTGCGCAGGCGTTCGTTACCGCTTTCCACCCCGATAGCCAGATAGTTGCAGCCCGCATCCTTCATCGCGACAATTTTTTTCTCGTCAAGTTCGTTAAACCTGGCGTTGCTGAAAAAAGGCAGCCCAACCCTTGCCTTATAAAGCGACATCAGTGTGAAAAAGTCCGGATGGAGCGTGAATGAATCGGCGTTGAATGAAACGGTTTTCAGGGGATACAACGAGCGAACCCGCTCTATCTCCGCCACAATATTGGCCGGGGAACGGAACCGCACAAACTTGCCCAGGCCGCCGTACATTTCTCGGAAGGAGTGATTAAAACAGAAAGAACAGGAATACGGACAGCCGCGCTGAACCAGAAAACGCTTATTTGAAAGATCCCTCAGCAGCGGATACTGTGTGAAGTAGATATCCCGGTCGTAGAATGGCATGGAATCCAGATCATCTATCAATGGGCGGAGTCCGTTGCGGCGCACTGCGCCTGATGAATCCTTAACCCAGAGATTCAGGATGCCGCCTATATCTCCTTTTTTGTCCATGGTTCCGCACAACTCAGAAAAGGCTTCTTCGCCCTCGCCCCGGCAGATGACGTCTACGCCTTCCGCGCGGATGAACTCAGGAAAACAGGTAGGATGAGCGCCGCCGAAAATCGACAGCACCTTTAAATTTTCTTTAACGCTTCTGGAAAGTTCCAGGGCCCACTCGTAGTTGTAGGAGGTTACGGAAAAGGCGAGCACGTCCGGCGCGGCCTTTGTTATCTCACCAGAGATGTTTTTGGCGCCGGCTTCGCTGAGCACCATCAGTGAAACAAAATGCCCTTTTGATTTCAGAAAAGCGGAGAGAGCCTCTATGCCCTGATATTCAAAAAGAGAGTCTTGGACAAACAACACTTTAGCCATATAAATCAGAAAGGATAAGGGACAGAAAAATATCCTGTTTTCTCTGTATCTTTTCCTTCATCCTTTAGTATTAAGCCTTTATCCTTTTTCACTTACCCCAACTTGAGCCGGCGAAACAGGAAATTCTTAAAATTTATCCAGACCCGCCGCACTCCCAGCATTCCGTGCCGACGGATAAGATTGACGTAATATGCCGGCCTGAAATAAAATCCCTGCGACAGCAGATCGAACTGTTCCAGAATGTATTTCTCGTCAAATTGAGCGCCGGTGAACCGGTGTTCGGCGAAATCATGCCGGTAATGGTCCCAATTGGAAGCGGATCCGCTGTCATAAAGCTCCGACCCGGGATAGGGGGTAAAAATCCCGACTCCTACTACGTCGGGCTCAAGCTCCTGAGCCAGGTCCAGCGACATCTTTTCGCTCTTCGGACTTGAGCCGGGCAGACCTATTACAAAGTACATACCGGTAAAAAATCCATGTTTTTTAGCGATGGCGACCGCTTTTCTGACCTGATCCAGATGTATCCCTTTTTTAATGAGCTTCAGCACCTCAGGATCGCCGCTTTCAACTCCGAACCAGAGCGAGTAAAAACCGGCCTTCCGAAGCAAGGCCGCCAGTTCATCGTCGAAATTATTCACGCGGATGCCGTTGGGCAGAGAAAAATGCACTTTCCAGCGCCTCGCTATTATTTCATTGCAAATATCACGTGCCCGCTCCAGATCGTAAGTAAAATTATCGTCTATAATGTGCAGTTCCCGATAGCCTTGTTCGTCTATAAGCACGCGCATTTCCGCAATAACATTCGCGGCACTGCGAAGCCTTTCTTTCGAGCCGAACACGGATTTAGAACAGAATACGCACTGGTACGGACAGCCGCGCGTGGTGATAATGGAAGTTATAGGCTTGGCTTTGTATTCTATAACGTGCCGGTTGTATATATCTATAGGGAACGCGTTGCGATCAGGAAAGGCCAGCGCATCAATATCTTCCACCAGGCAGCGCGGCTGGGTAACAACGATATTTCCTTGCTCACGAAAAACCAGTCCCGGTATTTTGGTTAAAGGGCTACCCGAACCCAGGGCGCTGCAAAGCTCGGTTATGGTCACCTCACCCTCGCCCACAACCCCGATATCGATGGCGGGCTGTTCGGTCATCGTGCGCTCCGGCAAAGCTGAGACGTGCGGACCTCCCAGCACCGTAGTTATATGCGGAAAATTCTGTTTAACCAGATTTATCAGAGCGGCTGCCTCTCGTATCTGGCAGGTGTTAGAGGTCACGCCAAAAATGCGGGGGGAGAAGGCGCGGATGCGTTCAATGATAAGCCGGTCATCAGGTTTTTCTGCCCGCACGTCTACAACCAATACCTCATGCCCCGCGTTTTTTAATGCGCTGGTAAGATATGCCAGGCCCAGCGGAATATATTGCAGGTCCGCGCGCCGTTCCTTCATCAGCGGTGTGGCAAGTATTATTTTCATCTATCCGTATCCGGACTCAGGGCAAAGTGAGCTATTTTTGGCACGGTATTTCCCCAGGTGTGTTTTGTTACTGTCACAGCACCCTGCCGTACCAGCGATTCTGTCAAACATCTGTCATCAAGGAGTTTAATAATTTTTTCCGCGAGGTCGGTGGCTGAACCCGCGCGAAAGAATAGTATGTCCCGCCCATCCTGCGCAATCTCAGCTATACCCTCCAGCCTGGAGGAGACAACGGCAGTTGCTGACGCCCAATATTCGTAGATCTTCAGGGTAGTCACGATACGATTTGGCAATTCGTCCTGCCTCGGGATAACGCCTATAGCCGCTTTACGCATATAGCGCCTGGCCTCGTCACAAGGCAGCGTATCGGTAAAAACACATTTTTCCCTAACACCGAGCTGTTGCGCGAGTTTTATCACGTTCGGAAGTTCGCGGCCGCCACCGACTATATAAAACCGCGTGGCCGGCCGGACCGCCACGACCTGCGGAATAGCCGCGACAAAAAGCTCCACTCCGTGCTGCCGGTCAACCGAGCCCAGATGTATGACGGCATTTTCGCTGCCTGCATCCTTTCCCGTCTCTATCTTCTCGATCTCAGCCGCGTCATAAATGACAGTTATCTTGTCCGCGTTTATGCCATTTTTAACAAGCAGGTCTTTCATCGCTCTGGTCACAACTATAACATGATCCGCGCTGCCTATGATCCAATACTCTATAGCAAGGATCAGAGGGGTAAGCAACCTCTCTAACGGATTGCGCCGAGCGGCGGCAAGGTACTCGGCGTGAACATCCGTTACGTCCAGAACGAACCTAAACTTATAAAAACGCCTCAGAAACGGGATAGTGGCCGCCGCCACGGTATTATGCACAAAAAACATGTCCGTGGTGTCAGCCAGCTGCATAAACTTCCTGAGCAGGCGCACGTTAAATTTAAGCGAAGACAGTATCTGTGAACGCTGTTTACGGGGAGCATGCAGCCAATGCACCGGAATCCCGCTAACCTCGCCTATCCCGTCTGTGGGTGCAATAAGGGTTACGTCATGCCCCAGTTTTTTAAATTCTTCCGCACATTTCAGGGTACGCAAGGCCCCTCCGCCTCTTATCGGACTCAATGAATCATGCGTTGAAACGATTATTTTCATGGTTTTCGCTTCGCTATAAAAAGCTCCTCCTCTATAACGCTGCGCAGCTGGCTGAAGATGAAGACCGCCCCGAGACCGCGCAGAAGCCTGAAAAAATAATACACCTGTTTGGCTACCCAGGAAGGTGAGAGTGCCCGCCTTAACAGCCAGCGCCTGATAGCCCGGGCGCGCAGGCGCTCTACTACTCCCAGGTCGACGCTCGGGTGTTCCAAAACATCACTGGCCTTACCGTCGTATTTCTCCCACTCCTTAGTCTTCAGAAGCTTCTCTTTTTCCGCCCGCCTGAAAAAACGCGTGCCCGGGAACGGGGTGCAGATGCTGACCTGTATGCTATCCGCGTTAAATCCCTCCAGGAATGTAAGCGTCTCCTTCAGGCTGGCCATATCGTCTTCGGGCAACCCTAGTGAGAAGGTGGCATGGGTCCTGATCCTGCTGGCTCCGCACCAATTCACGACCTCTCTGGCTTTATCAAGGTCAAGCGGCTTGCCTAAGCTTTTTAGCACACGCGTACTTCCGCTTTCCACCCCGAACTTAATTCCTACGCAGCCGCTGGCGGCCATTTTTTCAACCAGCTCGCGGCTGAGATTTATCGCGTCGCCCATGCATGACCATTTTATCTTCAGTCCACGGGCGGAAATTTCATCCGCTATAGCTCCGACCTGGGCGGCTTTGATGGTAAAATCGTCGTCATCGAAATAAATTTCTCTGGCCCCATAGCGTTTCTTCAGTCTCTCCATTTCATCGACAATGCGTCCGGCCGAAAACATCCTGTACTTTCCATTGGCATACATGACTTGGTTCCAGAGGCAGAAATCGCACTTATAGGGACAGCCCCTTGACGCGTGCATCTGAAGGGCCGGCCTGTGCTGGCAGAATCCGTCCCAATAAATACCGGGGTCCGGCAGCCATGAAGCCGGGAACATATCGTGTGCTGGCGGAGGCAGCTTGTCCAGCGGATCTATCAGGCCTCTGGGTCCGGATAATTTTACGCCGTCCTCAGCGCGATATGCGATACCACTGACTGCTGAAACCGGCAAAGAATCCCGCAGCGCCACGGCCAGTTCCGCAAGAGATTCTTCGTATTCTCCGATTACCACAAAATCCACTGCCTCTCTGGAAGCAAGGATCTCTTCGGGGTAAACGCTGCTGTGAGGCCCGCCCATTATCACGCGTGCGCTGCCAGACTTCCGCTTTATACGGCCGGCCAGCTCCAGGTCGAAATTTATTGTCGGGGTGGCTGTTTCAAAAAAAACAATATCAGGGTTTTCCTGCTCAATCCGGGAGAGCAGCGCTTCCAGAGACATATCCATGGCCACACAATCACAGGTAACAACGTCAAAACCTTCTTTTTTCAGGCAGGCTGCGGCATATGCAAGAAAAAAAGGAAACGGCAGATAGTGCGGAAGGGCCCCTCTTCGTTTTATTCCCGAATGCGGCCAGCGGGAACCGGAGCGTATATAATACTTCTCAAGCTGCCCGTCGAGGGGGAAAAGGTAGAGCGGATTGAACAGAAAAATCTTCATTGCCACCAGGTCCTGATAATATCCCTATTGGCCTCAGCCCACCGGCAAATTTCAAGCAGCATCTCTGCGCGCTTACACGACGGTTTCCAGCCCCAGTGTTTTTCTGCCAACCGCGCGTCGCTTACATAATAGGGGACATCGTAGGGCCGATCCGCGGGTACACTTAAGGGAAGAGATTTTATACCGAAAAAATCACGGCAATAATCGTCAAGTTCACGCAGGGACATTGCGCTGGCGCTGCCGCCGCCTATATTTATAATTTTCGGGGCTTTTTTCCCGGGATACTTCATTTGCTTTAGCAGCAAATCGGCGACATCCCCGGCAGCGACGCAATCCCGAACCTGTTTACCTTTACCGCCAAAACCGATGAATTTGAGAGGCTTATTCAACGCGCGTGAGCAAGCCCAGTACGAAAAAATACCCTGGTCAGCTTTCCCGAACTGCCCGGGACCACCGATGACGCCGGACCTGTTTATCCATAAGGAAAAATTAAAAGCTTCCGCGTACTCAAGCGCCATTATTTCGGAGGATAGTTTGGTCGCTCCGTAAAGCGACAGCGGGGGTTCGGTTGAGAACTTCTCCGAAACGCCATATTTAGAAAAACCCTCACTGGCCGCATCCGCTGACGGCTCGAAGCGCGTGGCCGTTTCTAAAAGCTTCAAAGAATTCAGGGCCTTGGTGGAATAAACCCTGCTGGTGCTTAAAAGAATCAGACCGCTTTTATACTTTTTGCAGTACTCAAGCAGATGCAGCGTGCCTGTTAAATTGCTACCGACAAGCTGTGCGGAGTTAACGCCGCCGCCATTCGTGCCTATGCCTGCCAGAACCGAGGGATTGGCCGCGCAGTCTATAACCCAGTCGGCTTCAGGAAGTCCCATGATATCATCCTGAAACCTGACATCGCCATGAATCACTTTCGCGCCTAACCGCGCGAGAAGGGGGAGATTGGTTTCCGAACCGCGCCGGGACAAATTATCAACCCCGTAAACCTCAAGGCCGGAGATTGATTCAAAAAGTCTGGCAGCGACCCTGCTGCCAACATAACCACATACTCCGGTTATCAGCACTTTCATTATTGCAGGCCTCTCTTTTTCCATCCTTCCGCTATTTCGCTGAAAATCCTTGGCAAGGGAACTGAAATATCCCAGCCGGGATAATGCGCTTTTATCTTACGCAGATCGGACAGGTAACAGATATGGTCGCCCTCCCGGTTCTTATCCACATACTCGTACTTCATTTTTTTCCCGGTAATTTGCTCGGTCATTTCAAAAGCCTCAAGTATGGAGCAGGAATTCCCGCGGCCGCCGCCCAGATTATACACTTCACCGATCCTTGGCGCCGCGATAAATGATTCGATAAGCCTGGCCACGTCCAGGGAATGGATGTTATCCCGCACCTGCTTACCCTTGTAGCCGTAGATCTTGTAAACCCGGCCTTCCAGGTTAGCCTTCACGAGGTAACTCAAAAAGCCGTGCAGTTCCACTCCGGAATGGTTCGGCCCCGTAAGGCAGCCGCCCCGGAGACAGCAGGTGTTCATGGAAAAATATCTGCCGTATTCTTGCACCATAATATCGGCTGCGGCTTTTGAGGCTCCGAAGATGGAATGCTTGGATTGATCGATGGTGAAATCCTCGGCTATACCGTCCTTAAATTTATCATCGGCGTAATCCCATCTTTTCTCCAGCTCGATGAGCTTTATCCGGTTGGGAGCATCGCCATAAACTTTATTAGTGGAGGTGTAAACGAAGGCCGCGCCAGGCGCGTGCCTGCGCACGGCCTCCAGAAGGTTCAGTGTGCCGACAGCGTTCACGTCGAAGTCGTCGAACGGACGCGACGCGGCAAGGTCATGGCTCGGCTGCGCCGCCGCATGCACGACCGCGTCCGGCTTCAGCGCCGCCAGGCATTGCAGCACGGCCGCCCTGTCCCGGATATCTATTGGATAGTGAGTGTAATTACGATATTTAGCGCTCAGCTCCCGCTGCCGCCAGCTCGTGTCTCCACCCGGGCCGAAGAAATCCGCCCGCATATTGTTGTCAATTCCATGCAGGTCGTGACCTCTGTCCGCGAAGTAGGCAGCCACCTCGCTGCCTATCAGTCCGCCTGAACCGGTGATGAGTATCTTGCGTTTACTTAAATCCATTTTCTCTCCGTATATCGTCTTTTGCCATAAGCATTTTACAGGTCTCTATTTCTTTACGCACATCTGCGCCGTAACGCGCATACATTTCAAACTCTTCCAGCAGGCCTGCCCACATCTTATTGGCGGTGTAGACCTTCATCAGACTCCCATTCTTCCAGCCTTCAGTCTCCAGCTCATCAAGCATGTTCGGCGGGGTGGGAGTTTTACTTTCGGCGGGCAGTATTCCGTATACATAAACTCCCTCTTTGAAATACTCCTGGCGGACATACTTTTTCCAAAACCCGTAGAAGATTTCCCTTTCTCTGCTAGTCCAGTCGAATTCCCTGTATGAAGCGTTATTACGCAAGGCTTCTCTGTAATTTATCAGCAGATGAGTAAACTTCTCTCCGCGCAGTATAGCGTAAAACTCGTCGGAGTCATTAGCTTTCCTCAGGTATGCCATCAGCGGCTGCATATTGTTTTCTATAGAATACGACAAAAAGTCACGTTGCATATAAAAGGGACGGCTTTCACCTATAAAAAACACTTTGGCTTCCGGCGGCAGGTTCTTGTTGATCCATTGTATGGCCGCGTACGGAGGGTTAGGGTATGATGGTTGGGATACGGACAGGAATTCTTCCTTTGCTGTCCCTTTGGCGAAGAACCCGTCAAGCCCCATACCTATCCCCATTGCAAACACACCTATAAAATTGACGGAAAGGATTATCAGGACCAAAAATTTAAATAGTTTAAACCGCTCCGAAACAAAATAAGCCGCCCAACCCAGACAAACAGACAGGGCTACAAAAAGCGGCAGCATATATCTGTAAGCGGGAGTGCCAAGATACCAGACAGCGTACCCGGCGCAAAATACAACAAGAGAGTATTTAATCAGCCTGTCCATTTTTCTGAATAGCAGCAGGCAGGGCAACAACAGCAGGAAAACCGGACCCAGATAGGTCAGCGAATCGCCGCCTTTCATAGTCAATGTCCATGGAGAGGCCAAAAAATCAGCAAACTTAAAGCTGAATACATTTAACGGGGAATTGATGATGTTTCCGCCGCCGCCACCTACAATTTTCAGGTTTTCTCCGCCAAAAATCGTATGAAAAAATGGCTGAACGGGATTGCGCGTGAACACATAGTTCTTTATAAGCCAGGGCAGGGCAAACAGGAATACGATTGAGAAATACAGAACAAGCTTTTTCGCGGCAGTTACAGGCCTATGATTGCGCCAAAGATAAATCACCAGGGATACAGCCAGACCAGTTACCCAGAAAGCGGCGGTATACTTCATCCCGGCTGAGATTCCGGTGAAGACCGAGAACAGGGCGAAATGCCCTGCCTCGCCGGTCTTTAACCAGTCCAGGTAAGCCACGAACGCCAGCGCGAAAAAAAAAGTCACTCCGACGTCATTACCGCAGGTCCAGGAATTCATTGCGAATATGGGCGTTGAGCAAAAAATCAGGACCGAAAAAACGGCGGTTTTCACGTTATACAATCTCTTGATAGAAGAATATATCAGCAACACAGTCAGCAAACCCATGGAGCAGTGGATCATTTTCGCCAACATCTCATTATTCAGGGACAGGGCCAACATGTAAATCATGGACAAGTTAAGCGGAAAATTCGAGTGGCTTAGGAACCGCATGGGCAGGATCTGGTGCTGCTGTAAATAATACCCCGGGGCAGCCAGATGGTAAACCAACGAATCATAAAACACTTCCGGAGTGAACGCCATAACTATGTTCAGAAACAAAAACAGGACGCCCAGCACAACCAGGAACTTCCACGCGGCTCCGAGCTGTGATATCTCATCAATCCCGGACTTCAGCGACCCTGCCCTGAACGTCCATATCTTGATCCTGAATGCGGACACAGCACAACCGATAAAGAAAACCGTATAAATGAGATGTTTGTGCAACGCGCCCACGGCCCCCAGCAAAAGCATTAAATAGGCTATAGCCGCAAAACCGAGCCCGACAGCGAAAATACCGCGTTGCACGGACGGAATGGTGACGCCGAAAAGGGATAGCAAACCTCTGCCAAGGCCATACGACAAAATAAGCACCATCGAAAGGAATAATAAACTTACCGCATTATCCGGAAGGACGCCTATAAAACCGGCAAGCGCGCCCGCGAAGCTAAAACCAAAAATCCCGGACGTAAGCATGGAACCGACTGCAGGATGAGACGGCAGATAATTCTTATAGACAAGACCGAACCAGGCCAGGAGAACGACAAAGAATGGCAGCGGAGGGAACCTGAAAATTCCGGATGAAGAAGAACCCGGTGCGGGATTGGAAGTATCCGCTGTTTCCTGCCTCCTGAGCCTGTTTTTTTTTGACATATAAGTTTACTGGGTCACCCCGATTACTTCTCCAACACTTCAATATTGGCCCGCGGGATAACCAGTGTTTCTCCACCCGGGAGATCCACTTCCAGCACGCGCACATGCGATTCGCTGCCGACTTTTGTCAGCTCCGGCGGCAGCGACTTAACTACACCGATAATTCCAAAATGCGGCTCGCGAATAATGCGCACCGGATCTCCGGGCTCTATCCAGCCGCGTCCCTGTTCCTTCTTACAAATTGTCACATTCTTCGGATAGCCTGGCACAAGTATCTCAGGCCTCATAACTCCGGCCCGTATCTGGGTAGCTCCGGAAACAGATGCCCTTTCTCCGTTCCTGGAGGAAAGAAGCTTAAATGTGTATTCGGCCATCGGTATCATGCCGAACCCCTCGGTTACGATAATAGTAACGCCGACCTGCTCTGTACCGGTGACCGCGACGCCTATATCGTACCCCAGCAGCTGACGCAGGTCCCGGTCATGAATGCCGCCGACCACGATGGCGTGCACACCTAGCTCCACAGCCCGCTTTACCGTAGCCAGACTGGCATGCTTGCCTCCTATAACTATTTTGCCCTTGTGCGTTTCATTAAGGCCTTCTGGGGTCAGATCTTCATCAGGGCTGGTCACAGCCACTACGATCTCGCCGTTAGTCTCGCCGCCTATTCCAAAAATACCCTGTATAAATGTGCCTTCGGACTCAACAGTCACGCCAAAATTGGGAGTCACTTCGACAACGGTGCCCTTTACATACGCCTTAATTGGCAGAAGTTTCGGAGGTTCGCGCAGCAAAACCTGCCCCGTCACCATCGAAACAGCCTCAACAACGCCGTCCACGGGTGATTCGACAGTGGTCTTGAACCATTTTAAAAACGGCTTATTCTCGGCGATTATTTCGCCCTTCTTGACCGGATCGCCCTCTTTCTTGAGCATGAAGCCCTGTATCTCTTCAGGTCCCACCGCCAGCCGGTTTGCGACATTAACGGAAAACACCTTGCCGGGCAACTGGGTCTGAGCCACTACGTCCAAAGCCTCCACATGTTTACCCATCTCTACCATCACCCGGCCCGGGATCGGCAGTAATCTTTTCTTCCTGAGTACAGTGCATGGGATGATTTTAAGACCTGGTGTATAGGCGTGCGCCATAAGTGTCTCCTTTCAACTTTTAACAGAAAATTTATCGCAAACAACAAATCGTGAATAGTAAATAGTTTTGCGGAACATAGATCTGACTATGGACGATTTCCGTTTTACGATTTCCTAACTATTTTTTTACGCCGGGTACATATCCATAGCTTTATACCACTTGTTCAGATCCGCTATGCGTTTAGCCGGAACTTTGGCCAGATCAAACGGCCTGCCGCGTCCGTCCAGAACTACGCCCACGACTCCGCCCTCAATGGCAGCTTCCAGCTTATTGCCAGAGCCGGCGCCCATGTCGAAACCCTTGACCGGTTTTACTATCGCTCGCCCCTTTGGTGATTCAAAAGGAATATGCAGGATATCTCCGAAGCGCAGCTCGCCGCTGTGTCGCTTGCCGTCTTCCCCTATAATTTCCCAATCCATGATAACCTGGCCGTCCTTACCCATGCCTTTAGGCGCCAGGCAGGTACCCAGGCGCACCAGGCAGTCGTTGTAGAACACATCCAGGGCCGCTTTCTCGCTTATCTGCGCGAGAACGCCCAGATGCGGCATCATAAAGATGGAGTCGACGGCTATCATGGTAACGCCTTCAGGCTGGTAGGCGTCTATCATCATCATCATGGACTGCGTCCTGCGGGGTGAATGCGCGAGGATTCCGCCGGAGCCTATGATGTAGTTCAGATTCATCAGATTTATGAGGCTGGCTCCGCTGGCGGTCTGATCAAAAGCGTCGGAGATGGAGCGCTCCTGCTGCACGCCCTTGAGTCCCACGGCCAGCGCCTTATGCTGGTCGAAGGCCAGACGCAGAGCCTCGCGCGCTACGGCGTGCTCCACCTGCAGATCTTCCACGGTTGCCGGGATGGTGGTGGGGCGTATCATTTTGTTCTTCAGACGGTTCCGGAGGTCCTGCTCGTCAAGGTCGAAGGGCAGCCACCTGAGAATATTTGGCAGTCCGGCCTCGGCCATAACATTGGAGATAGAATAGCTCATGCCGAGATTGGCGCTGACCGTGCGGTTGAAAACTTCGGAGAAAACCGAGAACACGTCGGTGGTGGCACCGCCGATGTCCACGGCCAGCACGTTGAAGTTATTGGCCTTGGCGAACTTCTCGGTCATTACGCCCACGGCTGCGGGGGTAGGCATGATGGGCGCGCCAACCATCTTCATCAACTTGGGGTAGCCCGGCGCCTGCTGCATCACATGCTCGAGGAAAATATCGTGTATCTTGTGTCGGGCCGGCATGAGATTCTCTTTTTCCAGGGAAGGGCGGAGGTTTTCTGTGACGATAAGGGCCGTGCTTGAGTCCAGAATATCTTTTACCTGGGACTGAGCTTTATTGTTGCCGGCGTAGATAACGGGCAATTTGTAGGAAGCGCCCAGGCGTGGCTTCGGATCAGCGGCCTTAAGAAACTGCGCCAATTCAACAACATGGGTGACAGAACCGCCGTCGGTGCCGCCGGAAAGCAGCATCATGTCGGGCCTGAGCTGCCTGATGCGCTCAATCTTCTCGTGGTCGGCGCGGCCGTCATTTGAGGCCAACACATCCATAACGATAGCGCCGGCGCCCAGAGCGCAGCGCTGGGCCGATTCGCCTGTCATCGCCTTAACAGCTCCGGCCACCATCATCTGCAGACCGCCGCCGGCTGAGGAAGTGGAGACATAAATATCGGCTCCCGTGTTCCCGTTGTTTGGCGTTATTATGTGTTCGCCATCCAGGATCTTGCGCCCGGAAAGTTCTTCCACTTCGGTGATGGCGTTGAGCACTCCTTTAGTGACGTCTTCAAAAGGGGCTTCGACGGTCGTGGGAGCTTCGCCGCGGAAGGTCTGGCGGTACGTATCGCCTTTTTTTTCTATTAGGATAGCTTTGGTAGTGGTGCTGCCGCAGTCGGTAGCTATTATTATTTCAAGGTCTTTTTTTGACATTATCAGGCTCCTTAAACTCTCTTTTTTGCAGGTTTTCCTTCGCCCGCGTCCAGTTTATCTATAAAAAACGTAATCGCTTTGGGATTCTCCAGCAGTTTCACGAATTTGTCAGTCTCTTCCCGGCTGAAAAGAGCGCTGATCATGGGGGTCAGGAAAACGAGCGCCTGTGAACCGAGGTTATGCAGAGGGCGCGTGCTTTCAAGGGCAAGAGCCGTCACATTGCCCATTGCGCGCTTATTGACTTTAAGGGCCAGACCAGTGAGAAGTATTTTTTCATCTTCGGTGACGTCCCTATGCCCCGGCAGTTTAAAAGCGTTTGTCCAGATTCCCATTTTTATCAGCCTTTCAACCTGCTTAATTCTACTTCTTTTGCGGCGGGGGAAAACTTATCTTCAGACCCGCCCCGGGCTTAAGCCCATGCTTGCGGGCCACGCCCCCGGCAATTTCCAGCACATAAAAGGCCGGAGCGCCCACTCTCGCGACATCAAAATCGCTCTGCCCCGGTTTAGAAGGCGGAACATGGTGAAACGTTTTCACAACCTTAAGTTCTTTATCCAAAAAGATGATATCCAGCTCCACAAAAGTGTTTTTCATCCAAAAATTTTTCTCGCTTCCTTCCGTAAAAACGAACAGCATCCCGCTATCCCCGGCCAGCTCTTTCCGAAACATTAATCCTCTCGCCTGCGCCTCCGGAGTCAGAGCCAACTCAACTTTTACTCTAAAACCATCCGGCAGGCTGAGCGCCGCCTCAACCGCTCCTTTAGGGATTTCAAAAGCGGCCAATGCCGGCGCTGGCGCCGCCTCAAGCATGGTGTGCGCAAAAACGGTCAGGCTGGCGGAAAACAACAGCGATAAAGACAAAGTTTTATTTATTCTCATAAGAATCCGTGGAAACCGTCGGAGTGGAAAACCCGACAGAAGTCAAAGCGGAAACATTCATAAAAGCAGCCCTGATTTCTATTTTTTTCTGGAGCTCTTCGGTCTCAACGAAGATCTTAATGAGATCGGCCTTGTTCTCTCTGGCTATTTCCTCCAGACTGACTCCTTTTTCACGCTGCCCGGAAAGGGCGGCAAAAGTGGTATTCGAGTCCCGAGCTATGGCGTACAATATCAAAAGTTCCTGCCGGTATATGCCATTGCGCATGCAGGAAGCAGCGGCGCGGGCCGGGGTGGTGGAGTCAAAAACCGCGTAAAGAGAGGCCGTGGAATTCTCAAGCACAAAAGCCTCGGCAAAAGCGTCTTCATCCCCTTGGCTCAACTTCGCCTCTTTGGCTTTCATTAAAGAATCAGGGCTCAGCCCGGCACCGAGATACACCTGCGCGCCGGCCGACGCGGCGCTCATTAAAAGAATAACCAGGAACTTAAACATAAGGGTCAAGATTCAAGATCTCGTATTAACCTGAAAACTTCAGTTGAAGTTTTCCGCCCGTACAACGGGCGCCCTTCGGGAGGAATACACCCCGTCGGGCCTGGCGCGCATAGCGCTTGGCCCACCGCCCGCTTTGAGGGGAATCCTGCAGAATAATTTTGTTCCCCTGATTTCTCTATGGGAATCATTCTGAACTCCAGGATTCGGGTTAACTATCCACTATTTACGATTCGCGATTGACTATTTACGACTTACGCTCCACTACAGCGATGTCGTGACTAAAGTCTCAGTAGACAAAACGCCGGGGATGGACCGGACTTCCTGCACTACAAAATTAGAAAGCGTGGGTAAGTCGTCAGTTTCCATATCCAGAACCAGATCCCATCGGCCGAACACGGCCGACATATGGATAACGCTTTTAAGAGCTCTCAGCTTGGCCAGGGTCTGTTTTTCCTTGCCGGGCATAAGTTTAACTAAAACAAGTCCTGTTACCATAAATGTTCTCCTTATAGAAGGCCCGGGCGTAACACAGCGGCCTGAGTCCTGAAATATTATACTAGAAAAAGCAGTTTTCAGTCTTATAATATAATGGTTTATCTCAAACCCTGGCATTTCTACTTGCCGCCAGCATGATATTTTAAAAAAATCACTGCATTAATACCGATAATGCTGCATTATTCATTTGAAATTAATTATAATTGAATAATGCGAGCGCTGATACAAAGGGTTAAACGAGCCGCAGTGGAAATAGCCGGTTCCACACACAGCAGCACAGGCCCCGGCTGCGTAATATTTCTGGGCGTGGGGGAAGGCGACACAGAAAAAGACGCGGAATTTTTAGCCGACAAAACAGCAAACCTGCGGATTTTCTCCAATTCTGAAGGCAAATTTGATCATTCACTACTGGATGTCAAAGGCGAGGCCCTGGTGGTCTCTCAATTCACGCTCTACGCCGACGCCGCTAAAGGCCGACGCCCCGACTTCACTGCGGCCGCCAAACCCCCGGAAGCCAACAGGCTCTACGAATACTTCGTCAGTTGCCTCGGCACAAAAGGGATAAAAGTACAAACCGGCATCTTCGCCGCGGACATGACAGTAGAGATAATCAACGACGGCCCTGTAACCATAATGCTGGACACGCGGGATACGGCGCGAAATGGAAAAATCTGATACCGGCAGCATGATAGCGGAATTAATACGGCTCTATAAATTAGAGCCGCATCCCGAAGGCGGTTATTTCAGGGAGAGTTACCGCTCCGACACAACAATACCCGCGGACGCGCTGGGTAGCGCCTTTGGCGGCGCGCGCAACTGCTCAACAGCCATATATTTCCTTCTGCCTGAAGGGAGCAAATCAGCGCTGCACCGTATAAAGTCCGACGAGGTGTGGCATTTTTATCTGGGCGGGCCGCTTACTTTAGCGCAGATATTGCCCGACGGGAGAACGGAGTGTTCCACGCTCGGGTCTGACATAAAGGCCGGACAGAAGTTGCAACATGTGGTTCCGGCCGGATGCTGGTTCGGGGCGTATCCGCAACCGGGCAGCGGCTTTTCATTCGTCGGTTGCACCGTGGCCCCGGGCTTTGATTTTTCCGACCTTGAACTCGCCGCACCGAAACGACTTCAGGCCCAATTCCCGAAAGCAGAAAAAATAATAAAAAAATTATCCGCCGATCATTGAGCCTCGCCTAAGCAATGTCCTAGTTGGAGGCTTGGATTTTGAGATGGATGCGAGGCGCGACGAGCGAGCATGCCCGAAGGCCTGTGAGCGAGAAGTAACGAAGCAGCCGCTCAAAAAGGCAAGCATCCCTTTCACGTCGGGAAAGGGCCGGGCGCTTTTGGGCTGCAACTGCGTTACACCTAGCTTGCATAGCGCAGCTATGCTGCGCTCCGCGTTCCTTGTTTCGCTCCAAGATCGGGCCGGCCAACTGGGACATTACTTAGGCGAGGCTCAATAATCCAGCGTCATCCCAGATATCACCGCGCCAGGAGAGTCTTCATTTTCTCTATATCCTGAATATAGGCGGGGCTTTTCAGAAGTTGGGCGTGAAATTCGTCTCCGAAAATTTTACCGGCGGCAACATCGGCAGGATAATGCACTCCGCCGAGAACCCGGTCGGCCGCTATCCCGTCCGCCTTCCTGATGAATTCTTCCTTACGCGAGGGGATTATATCGCCCAACACGTTCGCGAAGATCCTGGAGTAGGAGGAGTGGCCGCTGGGATAGGAATAGCCTCCGCTCTTCTGGATGCAGGGCATGGCTTCCATGTAGGCGATGTAGGGGCGGGGCCGCTTAAATTTATTTTTCATAACGTTCACGGATTCACCGGCGTCATAATCAAGGCGCCTGAAAAAATCCTTTACCTTATCCGGCAGCGGGACAGGAAAAGGGTTTTTATCTCCCCAAAAAAAATCATAATTGGCTTTTGCAGTGGCGCCGGCCCTGTCGCAATCGGCTTCAGTCCTTTTTCGCTGCAGCTCCAGAACGGCGGTGATATCCGCTTTTTGTTCCTCAGAACCGTTGGCCGGAGGCGGGGGGAATGGGGCGGATTTAAAAAATTCGGAGCTGACATAGGCCGGCTTTTGAAACTTATGAAGAATGCGGCTTACCGGTGAGGCCAGGTTATTTCCACCGCAGGCGCTCAGTGAAAGCGCGAGGACCAGTATCGAGCCAAGATTTTTTTTCTTGAAGGTCATGGGAAGAATTATATCATTCCACAACCTTTTAGAGGCCAAGCCGTCTAGAGGCAAAGCAACTTGGATGCAAAGCGATCTGGACGCAAAGCAATCTAGAGGTAAAGCAATCTGGCTAAATTGCTGTCTCGCTTTACGTCTAAACTGCTAAGCGGCCTTGCATCTTGCGGCCGCTGGATTGCTTTGCATCTAAATGGCTGGATTGCTTTACCTCTCCATTTACCTCAAGCCTATTGTTATTCATTTAAAAAATTTAAATAATAGACCTTAATGGATTTTGAGATAAATGAAAAGCGTATGGTCCAGACCTTCGTGGAACTGGCCAAGATAAGCTCCCTCTCAGGGCAGGAAGCCGGCGTCGCCCGCTACCTTGACCACTCGCTTAAAACTCTGGGCGCGGAAGTTTGCCGGGACAATGCCGGGGAAAAGATAGGCGGCAATACCGGCAATCTTATAGCAAGATTCAAAGGCACCACGGACAGCGCTCCATTCCTTTTATCCGCCCACATGGATACCGTCGGCCCGGCCGGGAAAGTAAAACCGGTGATCCACCCCGACCGCGTGACCTCCGACGGCTCCACTATACTGGGCGCCGACTGCAAGGCCGGAATAGCCATAATACTTGAAACCATAAGAATACTGCAGGATGGCAATATCCCGCACCCGCCCATAGAAGCGGTCTTCACCATAAGCGAGGAGATGGCGCTGATGGGCGCGAAATATCTGGATTACTCCAAGATACAAGCGCGCTACGGCTTAATTTTCGACAATGAGCGCTCGCTTGAGTGCGTCATAACTGAGGCACCGGCCGCCAACAAGATGGATATACGCGTCTACGGCATAGCCGCCCACTCAGGCGTCGCGCCCGAGCGGGGCATCTCGGCCATAGAAGTGGTTTCAAAAGCCATAGCGGGCATGAAACTCGGACGCATAGATTACCAGACCACCGCGAATATAGGTTTTATCAGCGGCGGCAACGCCATCAACATAGTTCCGCCCTTGGTTGAGATGAAGGGAGAGGTCCGCAGCCACAACCTTTTAAAACTCGTAAAACAAACCTCACACATGGAGGACTGCTTTAAAAAAGCCGTGCGCAAGGCGTTTATCAGGGTAAAAGGCAAAACGCTGAAACCCAGTTACGAGTTCCTTGTTGAACGCAAGTTTCCCGGTTTGGCCATAGGCCGGAGCAACCCGGTATTGCCGCTTATAGCGGCCGGAATGAAGGATATGGGCATTAAGATGAAAACTTTAGCCTCCGGCGGCGGCACCGACGCCAATGTAATGTGCGGCCACGGCATCGAAGCGCCGATACTCGCCACCGGTATGAGAGAAGTTCACACCACCGGAGAATACCTGGACCTCAAAGATTTTTTTAACTGCGCCCGCCTGTCCGTGAGAGTAGTGAGCTCAGCCCGCTTTTAAATTCACGATTTACAACTTATGAGCGAAAAAAAATCTGATTATCACTTTAAGCCCTATATCGATCCCGGCTCCACCATGCCGGAATTCACCGTGCAGGCGGTGGTGTTGGGATTTATTCTTTCGCTGATTTTCAACGCGGCCAACGCTTACCTTGGCCTGAAAATTGGCATGACGGTCTCTGCCTCCATTCCCTCAGCCATAATCTCCATGGCCACCTTAAAATATATCCTGCCCAGATTCTTCAACAGGCAGGGAACCATCCTGGAGAATAACATCGTGCACGCCTTCGCCTCTACCGGGGAATCACTGGCCGCGGCCATAATCTTCACCGTTCCGGCGCTCATTTTTATGGGCGGCAAGATTTCAAACTCCACAGTGTTCCTGCTGGGCCTGACCGGCGGCATCCTGGGCCTGTTGATGATGATCCCTCTGCGCCACTCCCTGATGGTAAAAGAGCATAAGAATCTGCCGTTCCCCGAGGGCAGCGCCTGCGCCAAGGTTCTTATAGCAGGAGACAAAGGCGGGGCTTCGGCCAAGCCGGTATTCCTGGGCATCCTCACCGGCGGCGTTTTCAAATTCGTCATGTCAGGCTTCCAGCTGTTTAAGGACACCGTAATGTTCACTTTTCCAAAACTCCACAAAGCCGGCTTCGGCTACGAGATATCGCCTTTATTTCTGGGCGTCGGCTACCTCGTCGGTATTCGCATCTCCGCCGTAATGTTCGCCGGAGGCATGTTCGGCTACTGGGTCATCATCCCCATTATAGACGCCTTCGGCGGAGCCAACATCATCGCCCCCGGCCTTGTACCGATAATGGATATGACCACCTCGGATCTGCGGGTTAACTACGTAAGATATATCGGCGCGGGCGGCGTGGCTTTCGGCGGCCTCATCAGCGTAATCCGCTCGCTGCCGGATATCGTCTCCTCCATAAGCCAGACCGTAAGGGCCGTTACCATGAAGGCGGAATATGTGGAAGGCGCGCAGAAGAAGACCGACAAGGATTACGAAAGCCGCGCCCTGATTTACGCGGGCGGGGCTCTGGGCGCCATCATAGGCATTTTCGCTTTTGAGATACCATGGTCGCTGGGCCCGGACTCCTGGGACGCGGCGCTGCGGCTCCTCGCCGGAATTGTTACAAGAGTGTTCGTCGCAGGCTCGGCCGGCGCGATAATATTGGGATTCAGTTTCTGGGCGATATCGCGGGGGGCGGCCAAAGTGTGCCACAAATTCCTGCGCATCGAACAGGATATGCCGCTCGGAATGGTGATAGCGGGCGTTATATCAATGTTCCTGCTCCTGTGGTTGCTCCCGGTATTCGACCTGACTTTCTGGGAAGCGGTTATAGTTATAATCTTCTGTATGTTTTTTGTGGCGGTCAGCGCCCGCATGGTGGGGCTTATCGGCACCACCAACCAGCCCGTCTCCGGCATGACAATAACCGCGCTGCTGTCGGTGACGCTGCTGTTCGTGTTTCTGGGCAAGGACCCGGCCGCGACCAGGATCGCCGCCATCATGGCGGGCGCTGTCATCTGCATCGCCATATCTCTCTCGGGTGACCTGTCCCAGGACCTCAAAACCGCGGCACTTATAGGAGCCACGCCCTGGAAGGTACAGGTAGCGCAGATTTCCGGCACGCTGGTGTCCGCGGTCCGCTCAGGATTCATTCTGCTCGTCCTGTACGCCGCGTTCGGTTTCGGCGCACCTACCGCCGCCCATCCGAATCCGCTTGAAGCTCCGCAGGCCCAGCTGATGGCTAATCTGGTGGAGGGGGCGACCGGCGGCAACCTGCCCTGGCTGCTTTTGTGCCTTGGCGGCGCTATAGGCCTCGTTTGTGAATTCTGCGGTATCTCGGCCCTGGCTTTTGCTATCGGCCTGTATCTGCCTATAACCAACTGGCCCATGATACTGTTGGGGGGACTTATCTCCTGGTTTGTAACCCGCCACAAAGGCGGCGCCCCGGAAGAGGAACACGACCCCGGCTCACTTTTCTCATCCGGCCTTATAGCCGGCGACGCGCTGACCGGCATACTGCTGGCACTGCTCACCGTCGTGGGCTTGGACAAGACGCTTACGCTGCGTCATCCGGCGGAGGGAAATTTTGGGTTTGAAGCGTGCCTCTCCACAACTCTCTATCTGGCTCTGGCTTTGTGGTTATACATGCTGGCTAAAAAGAAAAAACGAAACCTGGCTGCAACAACAGGGTATAAGGGATAGGGTTGAGGGTAGAGTTATTTTTTGGAGGATATTAATTATGACCGAAGCAAAAGACGAATCCTTTATCGGCAAATTCATGGTTTTAAAAGGAGCTGTACGCGAACTATGGCTGATCTTCGGCACGAAGATTCTCACCATCCTCGCCTACGGCCTGGTAGGAACATCCACGCTTGGGCTGTGGCTATCCTCCGACGTAGGCCTGAGCGATCAAAACGCCGGCATAGTAATAGCCAGCTGGTCCTCAGTGCTGACACTGTGCACCGTGATGGTGGGGTCGCTGGTTGACGCGGTAGGCATACGCAAATCGCTGCTTGCCGGTTTCGGTCTCTGCGTGCTCGCCCGCTTCGTGATGTCTTTCTTCTCGGTGCCTTGGATAGCCCTGCCGCTCGGCCTGCTGCCGCTGGCCATGGGCGAAGCCCTCCAGACCCCGGTGATGGTGGCGGCGGTCAAGCGCTTCACCACCACGCGCCAGCGCGCCATAGCGTTCTCCGTTTATTACGCCATGATGAACATCGGTTTCGCCGTGGCCGGCTGGAGCTTCGACAAAGTGCGCGCTGTCCTGGGCGAATACGGCCACTACACCGTGCCCGTAGTCGGCGTGCAGATCAGCACCTACCAGACCATAATCCTGCTGGGACTGCTCTTCACCATACCGAATTTACTGATAACATATTTCGGCCTGCGCGGCGGCCTGGAGGTCACCGACGAAGGCGTAAAGATAAAACCAGAGGTGTCCTTGTACCCGGAAAAATCATTCCTTGAGGCCTTCTACTTCTCCTGCCGCGACGCGCTGAAGGGCTGGTTTAAGATCTTCTCCAACCTCTGGACACAGCCCACCTTCTACCGCTTCCTGGCCTTCTTCGGCTTCGTGGTGTTCGTAAAACTCATCCTTTATCACTTCTATTACACCTTCCCCAAGTTCGCCCTGCGTGAGCTGGGTGACGGTGCTCCCATAGGCCAGATCTTCTCCGTCCTGAACGCCGTCATCGTGGTGATACTGGCCCCGGTGATAGGCGCGCTGACGCAGAAGTTCACTGCCTACAGGGCCGTGATCATAGGCACAACAATCTCCGCCATGGCGGTATTCTTCATGGCGGTGCCGCCGGCGCTATTTCAGGGGCTGGCCAACGGCTGGCTGGGCCACCTTATCGGCCACTCCTGGCTGGGGCTGACCGGACCGGTGCACCCGCTCTACGTGGCCATAGTACTCTGCGTGGTAATCTACTCCGTGGGAGAGTCGTTCTATTCCCCCAGGCTCTACGAGTACCCCGCCGCCATAGCGCCCAAAGGCCAGGAGGGGTCATATATGGCTCTCTCCATGCTGCCGTACTTCTTCGCCAAATTCTTTGTGGGAGCTATGTCCGGTTTTCTGCTGGCACGCTACTGCCCCGTGGAGGGCCCCCGCGATTCCCAAATGATCTGGCTGATAGTGGCCGGTATGGCTATGCTGACGCCCTTGGGCTTGCTGCTGGCCAGACGCTACATACAGGTACACGAGGCCGGCCGGGACTAAACAGAGCTATATACAAAGGTAAGCGGTGTACCCTGCCGCGCTGTATCGCTGTCTTGCTGCCGCGCTGTCTTGATTTACTAACCTCTTTTTTTTATCTACAATTGGCTTTAAGTTGTCAAAAACAATTTTCATATGACCCAACCTAAAGACCTATATTCATGGCTAGCCAAAACCGCAGACACGGATCCCGAACATACCGCGTTCATAAATAACGATAAACCCATATCCTACCACGAACTCCTCTATTCGGTGGACAGGGCCGCGGACATGTTCTGGCAGTCCGGAGTCAGAAAGCAGGATGCCGTAGCCATAGTTTTAAGAAACTCTATAGAATTTATTATTGCCTGGTTCGCACTGGCAAAGATCGGCGCGGTAGCCGTTCCCATAAACTACATGGTTTCCAAGGAAGACGAAATCCTTTATATACTCAACAACGCGAAATGCAAAGGCGTCGTCACGGCTAAAGAATTCATAACCAGCTACAAGAACGTGAAAGGACGCCTGGACTGCTTCAAGTTCCTGATGTCGGTAGACTTCACCGGCCAGGACGACATACTAGATTTCTGGCATTACCTGAAACACGCGCATTACCACCCGCAGACCCAAAAAGCGGAAGCGGACGAGCATGACGTGGTGTCTATACTCTACACCTCCGGCACCACCGGGCATCCCAAGGGCGTGCTTCTGACTCATCATAATCTGATTGAGAACGCCAAGGCTTCCATCCAGGCCATGGAACCCGTCAAAAAAGACGTCTTTATGGCGCTGCTGCCGATGTTTCACACTTTCTCCTGGACGGGCAATGTCATCATACCTATAATCATGGGCTCAAAGACCTTTATCGTTAAAAGCATCACGCCTCCAAAACCCTGGCTCCATGCCATGGGCCGCGAGGGCGTGACGATAGTGATAGCGGTGCCGCAGATATACAGCGTGCTGGCCAAAGAAGCAAAAGGCCTCAAAAAATTATTCCTCAAGTTCTGGTCCCTGCGCAGAGTCAGGCTGTGTTTATCAGGCGCGGCGCCTCTGAACCACTCCATAAAAAGCCATTTCGAAAAAGTCTTCGGCATACATATCCTTGAGGGCTACGGCCTCACCGAAACCAGTCCCATAGTCACGGTTACACACCCAAAAGCCAGGAAACACGGCTCGGTGGGAAAGGCCATACCAGGAGTAAAGATCCGAATAATCGACGAACATGGCCGCCACTTAAGCCACGGCAGCGAGGGAGAGATTTGCGTGTGGGGCCCCAATATCACCGGTGGCTACCACGAGAACGCCCTTGCCACCAAAGAGCTTTTTACTGAAGACGGCTGGCTCAAGACCGGCGACATTGGCGTACTGGATTCAGACGGCTTCCTCTTCATCCGCGACCGGAAAAAAGACATGGTTATCGTCAAAGGCCTGAAAGTCTTCCCGGCGCAGATAGAGCAGGTCATTGTGAGCCACCCGAAAGTTCAGGAAGCCGCCGTAATAGGCATTCCCGACGGGTCGGGAAACGAGACAATGAAATGCTTCTGCGTCTCCAAAAAGGATATCGCGCTGGACAAGGCTGAAATCATGCAGTTCATAAGAAGCAACATGGACGCCTATAAGCGCCCGCGCGAAGTTGAGATAGTCAGCGCCCTTCCAAAAAACACTATGCAGAAAGTCCTTAAGCGGGAACTACTTAAACGGGAACTGGAAAAGCGCTCCAAGATGAAAATCTCATGACGCCAACCGTCGCCGCTGAGATACTTAAACTTTTTGAAGAAGCGCACATCGTCGGCGGGGCGGTGAGGGACGCCGTGCTTAAAAAGCCGGTTAAAGATCTGGATTTAGCCGTTAAAGGCGGACCGGATTTCAGCGTCAAGATCAGAAAGCTCGCCCACAGACTTAAGGCGTCGGTCTTCATGCTGGATGAAGAGCGTCAGGTGGCGCGCCTGACCCAGCGGGTCAGCGCTGGCGCGACGGGGAGGGGACTGCAGTTGGATATCTCACCCTTCCAGGGCAAAGACCTCCTGGAAGACCTGCGCCGGCGTGATTTCACCGTTAACGCGATGGCCCTTCCTTTAACATCCTATTTCCACCCGCTCCCGGACAAAAAGACCGGCCTGTTTAAGCTGCCCACGGTTAGTAAAACGGATATCATAGATCCGACCGGCGGCCTGAAGGACCTTAAATCCAAAACCATACGCCTGGTAAGCCCTGAAGCCCTCACTGAAGATCCCCTGCGCCTTCTGCGAGCTTTCAGATTTTCAACTACGCTGGGGTTCAAGATCGAGCCGAAAACTCTTAAACTTATCAACCTCCGCTCCGCACTGATAATAAAATCAGCCCCGGAACGGATACACGATGAGCTGCTTATAATATTATCTTCTCCTGCGGCCGCGGCCAGAACAAAGGAACTTTACGCGGCCGGACTTTTGACCGCCATACTGCCTGAACTTGAAGCCCAGCGCACCTGCGCCGAGGGCTACTACGGCCATGGCGGAGTGCTGAAACACACTTTTGCCGTTATGGAAAGGATGGACCGCCTGTTTGAGGATATAGGAGCCTACATACCCAACTGGGGGAGAATAAGCGAATTTTTCGCGGAGAAAGATATTTTGAAACTTGCAGCTCTGCTGCACGATGTGGCAAAACCGCCCTGCGCCCGCATGATCAACGGCCGCCTGCGCTTCTTCGGTCATGAAGAGCATGGGGCCGCGGTCAGCTGGCGCATCATGGAGCGCCTGCGCTTTTCAAGGGACCACAGCAAACTCCTATCGAAAATAATCGGCAATCACCTCCGCCCCGGCAATCTGGCATCCAACGACGCCATTTCGGACAGGGCTATCTTCCGCTTTTTCCGCACCATGGGTGAATATACCGTGCCCCTGCTTATCCTTTCCTGGGCCGACCACTCAAGCTATATCACTCTGGCCCAGCTTCGTTCAATCCGCAACAGGATGAAAGAAACACCTTTCGCTATTCCAAAAGGCGGACTGCCGCAGGACGGCATTAAAAAAACCCTGCGGTTCCTCCAGGTGTTAAACCTGCTTTTCAAGGTATATATTTCCAAAAATATTAAACTGAAGACCCTGCGCCTTATCGACGGCCACGATGTCATAAAGACCCTGAAGATGAAGTCGGGACCCGAAGTGGGGGAAATGTTGGAAAAAGTCAGACTGCGCCAATTCGAAGGGAAAATAAAAACCCGCCGACAGGCCCTGCACTACCTCAACAGCTTAAAGAAAGCGGCTTAGCAATTCGGATGTAAAGCGGTCTAGAGGCAAAGCAGTTTGGATGTAAAGCAATTTAGCTAAATTGCCAGCCGGCTGTGCCTCTAAGTTGCTAGACGGCCTTGCATCTAAATTGCCAGTTTGCTCGCATGATGTACTCAGGCAGATCGTTTACACTTTTAAGCCTGCAATCCTCCGACTTAAGCGGTATATGATCCAAAACCACTGGCGGGAAATCCGCCAGCCTTGGGCTGGCTTTGATCGTGCTCCAATCT